>PJTO01000190.1_pt1 | contig 59874 bp, 47 predicted proteins | sample 1512101 | NCBI WGS metagenome assembly PJTO01 (sample SAMN08177690, study PRJNA422409) | Soil metagenome, whole genome shotgun sequencing project.
AGTGCTGGCGGTCGCCTCGAACGCGGCGATATCGGCCTTCACCTGGTTGCCCTCGGCATCGGCCTGGGCGATCGCCGACTGGTCGGACAGCTTGCCGACCTCCGAACCCGTTTCAAAGACGACGGCGGAGAAGCCGAGCAGCAGCAGAACCGCGATCGCCAGTCCGGCGACGGTCATCAGCTTGCCCGCGATATGCATGCGACTGAACAAGTCTCTCATTTTCCAGCTCCTGGAAGGTAGTTCAAAATGCCGCGGTGATCGAGAAGAGCGCGGCGGCAGTGGCGGCCGGATTGCGCCGCAGATTGGTGTCGATATAGGACAGCCCCAGCGTGATCGGCCCCAGCACGGCATCGCCCCCAAGCGACCAATCGTAGTAGCCGCCCGGCTTCGGACTGATCACCCCCCTGCTGCGGCCGCCATGGGCGCGTAGGGTCAGCGGCGTGCCGGGGATCGGCGCGGCGGTATCGCCGGAAAGATAAAGGTGATCGCCGCCGATCGCGGCCTGATTCCAGCTGTAGCCCGCGCTCAGCGTGGCGCTGAGCGGGCCGAAATCATGGGTCAGCTTCGTGGTCGTTTCGAGATATTCGATCTTCCCGGAACCTTCCCCGCCGGGATAGCTGTAGTAGGCCAGCATGACGTCCAGCGTCGTGCGCGATGCGACAGCACCAGCCCATCCTGCGTAGAAATCGACTTCAATGGGACCGTAGCGTTCGCCCATGTCCAGCAACGACCCCCAGGTCCCGACATAGGCGCCGCTGCTGTGCCCGACATTGATCGTCGCCTGTACGGCAGGGTCCTTGCCGGTCAGCGAAATGCCGCGAAAGCGATAGTCGCTGATGAGGGTCGCCGCGCCGGAGACAGTGAACTCGGGGGTCTCGTCAGCGGCGTGGGTGGCAACAGGCAGAAGCAACAGCGCCAGGGCAACCCCGGCGGAAGGGAGGAAGTGCATGAAAGTCCTGTTTTGGGACAAAGGGGGGCAGTGCCATTATAGGACGACCCACCACCCATCGGCGGGAGCGCAGGCCGGGCTCCGCCGATCTCCCCAACAGAAACTTACAAGGTGTTCATATTATTTATAAAAAAATAAGCTGGAGGTTCAGGCCGGATCGAGTTCCGCCGCACGTTCCTGGCGCTGTCCGCCGCCGATCCGTTCGGCGTCGAACGGCGTGGTCTGATAGATCTCGTTGATCCAGTTGCCGAAGAACAAGTGCCCATGGCTACGCCAGGCGTTGACGGGCGGCTGCGCGGGATCGTCCTCGGGATAGTAGTTCACCGGAACCGGGCCGCCGTCGCGGCGGTATTCGTTGCCGAGCGTATCGACGTCGTATTCGAGGTGGTTGAACATCAGCAGTGCCCGGTCGGCGGGGTCGTGGAGCAGGCAGAGGCCCGCTGCGTCGCTTTCGGCCAGCACCTGGAGACTGCCGCTCTCCGGCAGATCCGCCTTGCGCACCTGCGTCCAGCGCGAGACCGGCACCGCGAAACTGTCGGAAATCCCGCGCAGGAACGGCGAGTTCGGCGCAAGGTTGCGGTGGGGATAGACCCCGAAGGCCTTGGCCGGCAGTTCGTGCTTCGGGACACCATGGAAGTGGTGAAGAAAGGCCTGCGCCGCCCAGCAGATCGTCAGGCAGCTATGGACGTGGGTGCGCGTCCAGTCGAAGATGCGGCGAAGTTCGGGCCAGTAGCGCACTTCGTCGAAGGCGAGACGCTCGACCGGAGCGCCGGTGATGATGAAACCGTCGAACCGCTCGTGCTCGACATCGCGCCAGGGGCGGTAGAAGGCCTCGAGGTGCTCGGCCGAGGTATTGCGGGCGACGTGATCGCTGATCCGCACGAGGGTGAGCTCGATCTGGAGCGGCGTCGCACCGAGCAGGCGGGCGAGCTGGGTTTCGGTGCTGACCTTGTCGGGCATGAGGTTGAGCAGTCCGATCCGCAGCGGGCGGATATCCTGCCGCACCGCATCGCTTTCGCGCATGACGGCCACGCCTTCGTTCTCCAGAATGGAGCGGGCGGGCAGGTCGTCGGGTATCTTGATCGGCACTTCGCGTCGGTCCTCAATTCCGGGATGACGCTGGTGGCTTGATCCGTTCGATTGCCCGGTCGGCCACATCCTCCTTCACGGAGTGCCACCTTGCCCGGATCGGCAGGTTGGCGTTGGGCGTCGCCCCAACTCTTGATGCTGGAAAGGACCATAGGCGGTTTGGCGCGCTCTGGCAACGCCCCGCCCCCATTTGGCTATCCGGCCCGCCGCACGGGTGGCCTGAAGCGGGCGATCGGCCCACCGGCACAATTGACGAATAGGGAAATCGGGCCTAGCCGCCGGGGAGGAATACCAAATATTGCTCCTCCGCGGAATCGACTTCGCAGCCGAGGCCGCGCTATGCTAAGGACATTGGAATGAGTTTGCCGGCCGCTGCCGTCGTGATCCTGATGACGGGCCAGCCGGTTCCCGACGCCCCCGCCTACATGGCGGTGCAGGATGTCGTCGGAACCACAACGGCTGGAATCGCCGTGACGACGTCAAATTCGCAGGCCGCTCCGGCACCGCAGACGGACGCTACCGCCGTTCCAAAACCCTCCGCTCCGGAAGATACCGCGACTGCGACCGCACCAAGCGCCGCCACGCCCGAAGCGAACGAACCGGCCACGGGTCCCGAGTCGGTCATCGTCGTCACGCGCCCCGAACCGGCACCGCCCGGCGACCCGCTGCAACACCTCAACGTCGAATCCTTCAAGGCCGTGCAAGCGGTTGACAAGGCCGTGCTCGAACCCGTGGCCAAGGCCTACAACAAGGGCCTGCCCCGCCCCGTCCGCAAGGGCCTGCGCAACTTCTTCAGCAACCTCGGCGAGCCGGTGGTGTTCGCTGCCTATCTGCTCCAGTTCAAGCCGGGCAAGGCCGCCGAAACCGCTGGCCGCTTCGTCATCAACACCACGCTGGGCGTTGCCGGTTTCGTCGATGTGGCGAAGAAGAAGCCGTTCAACCTGCCCTATCGCCCCAACGGCCTTGCCAATGTGCTGGGCTATTACGGCGTCGGCCCGGGACCCTACTTCTACCTGCCGATCGTCGGCCCGACGACACTGCGCGATATCATCGGCGACACGGTGGACAAACTCTTGCTGCCCGCTGCCGTCGGCAAACCCTTCACCAAGCCAGCCGTCGTCCTGCCGATGACGATCATGAACCAGCTTGGCGAACGCGCCGCCTTCGACGAACAGATCAACAAGATCCGAGAGGAGGATCGGCCCTATGCCGCCTACCGGGATCTCTATCTCAAGCAACGCGAAGCGGAGATCGAAGCGCTTCATGGGCGCATCGTGCCGGACGTGGTGCCGGTTTACGGCCCCGGTCTGAAGACACCCGGCAAAACCGACGGGACCAAGACGCCGGAAGGCAACGAACCCGCGCCCGTAGAGCCGGCTGGTGTAGAGCCGACTGGCGCCGTTCCGGCTCCGACCGGGCCGACCGCTGCCGCAATGGCGCAACCCGCGCCCGCCCAAGTCGTAGCGCCTGCCGTAACGATGCCCTGACGGGCGTTTTCCATCCGCGTCAGTTCAGCCCCACCCCGATCGCGGCAAGCAGGACATCCGGGTCGATCGGCTTCGTGAGAAAGGCGCTTGCACCGGCCGACATGGCCTGCTCCCTCGCCGCGTCGGTTGGATAGCCGGTCATTACGATCACCGGCTGCGGGTAATTGCGACGCCGCAGTTCCGCCTGCATCGCCAGGCCGGTCATGCCCGGCATATGCAGGTCGGTGACGATCGAAGTGACATGCCGCAGCAGTTCGCTGGCCAGCAGGTCTTCCGCGCGGGCGAAACCGATGCTCGTCAGCCCTTCCGAACGAAGCAGACTGTCGAGACTGCCGCGCACCCCGGCATCATCATCCACCACGGCCACGAGCGGCCGCGTCAGCGGGCTGTTATTTAGGGGGGCGACCAATGCATACTCCAGTTATCTCAGGCGAAACCTTCGGACAGGGCCGTGGTTCCATTCAACCCTCACGCCAATTGGCAAGGCTGGCAGGCCAATGCCATCATACTCAGGTGTTAAGAGAGAGGCCGGTCGCTGTGGCATCGCCCTGCCATTGCGTCTAGGCTGAGCGTAGCAGTATCCTCGCACCTTCCCGCCGTGAACCCAGTCCCTTACCGAGCGACCGTAACCGATCGATGATCCTTTCCAAGCGCCCCCGTTCCGCCCTGCGCGCCTTCCTGCGCAGCGAGGCTTCCGGCGGTATCGTGCTGATGGGCGCGGCGGCGCTGGCGCTGATCGTGGCCAACAGTCCACTGGCCGAAGGCTATTTTCACGCCCTGCACCTCAGGGTCGGCCCCCCCTGGTTTTCCCTGTCGCTGACGCACTGGATCAACGACGGCCTGATGGCGCTGTTCTTCCTGCTCGTCGGTCTGGAGATCAAACGCGAGTTCGTCGATGGCCACTTGTCGAACTGGCCCGACCGCGCGCTTCCTGCGATAGCCGCCACCTCAGGCATGATTTTCCCGGCGCTGATCTACCTCGCCATCGCCGGCTCGACGCCCGGTCTCGCACGCGGCTGGGCCATTCCTGCTGCCACCGACATTGCCTTCGCGATCGGCGTCATGGCCCTTCTCGGCAATCGGGTGCCCGCCTCGCTCAAGCTGTTCCTGACGACGGTGGCCATCGTCGACGACATGGGCGCGGTCGCGGTTATCGCGCTCGCCTATACCAGCGAGATCAAGGGCGCCGCCCTGCTCGCCGCCGGGATCGTCATGGGTGTGATGTTCGTGCTCAACCGGATCGGCGTGAAGCGGCTCTGGCCCTATCTCGTGCTCGCCGCCGCGCTCTGGCTGGCGGTCCTGCTCTCGGGAATTCATGCCACCATCGCCGGTGTACTGGCCGCCAGCCTGATCCCGATCCGCGCTACTCCCGGCGCACCGGACAGCCGGGAATCGCCGCTCCACCGGCTGGAACACGGCCTTCACGGATGGGTCGCCTATGGCGTGGTTCCGCTGTTCGGCTTCGCCAATGCCGGGGTCTCGCTGGCAGGGCTTGGCATGGAGCAACTGCTCGCACCGCTGCCGATGGGCGTGGCCGGCGGGCTGTTCCTCGGCAAGCAGATCGGCGTGTTCCTGGCGCTCTGGCTCTGCGCGCGCTTCGGCATCGCCCGGCGTCCGAGCGGTGCGACCTGGTTCCAGACTTACGGGATGTGTCTGCTCTGCGGTATCGGCTTCACGATGAGCCTGTTCGTGGGCGGCCTTGCCTTCAGCGATCCGGTGCTGATCGACGAGGTCAAGATCGGCGTCCTCGGCGGCTCGATGCTTTCGGCGCTGGGGGGATATGCAGTGCTCCGCCTGACCGCATCGCGAAAAGACGCAAGAACGGCTGCGCAAGGCTGAACGATCCGGAGCACTGGCCCGGTCTCTGAGGGCTCAGTTTCGGTAGCGGGTGATGCTCTCGTCCCGCACGCCGAGTTGCTCGGCCATGCGCACGAGGTCGGCCAGCGACTGCGCCGCCATCTTGCGCATCACATTGCCGCGATGGATCTTCACGGTGATCTCGGACAAGTCCAGCCGTGCGGCGACCTGCTTGTTCATCAGCCCGGTCACGACCAATGCCATGACCTCGCTTTCGCGCGGAGTCAGTGTCGCGAAGGCGAGCCGCAAGGCGGCATTTTCGGCATGGACCGACCTGCGCGCCCGATCCGCTTCCAGCCCCGTTCGCACGGCGGCCAGCAACTGTTCCTCGCCGAACGGCTTGGGCAGGAAATCGACGGCACCCGCCTTCATTGCGCGAACGGTCATCGGAATATCGCCATGGCCGGTGATCAGGATCACCGGGACCGCGATACCTTCGGCGGCAAGCCGCTCCTGGAAATCGAGTCCGCTTTCGCCCGCAAGGCGAATATCAAGCACGAGACAGCGGGCCTGCTCGGGCCATTCGGCGGCGAGGAAAGCCTCGGTCGTCGCGAATAGGGCCACCTCGAAACCGCTTGCACGCAACAGGCTGCCGATGCTGTCGCGCACGTCGGCATCGTCGTCCAACACGCAGACGCAGCCTTCCGGTTCCTCGCCGGTCATGAAATTCGTCTCCGAGGACATCATGCCGGCACCATTGCCACCGGCACCGGCAGACAGAACCGGAAGGCCGCCCCGCCGCCCGGTACGTTCGCGGCGGTCAAGGTGCCGCCGTGCTGTTCGATGATAGAGCGGCAGATCGCCAGCCCCATGCCCATGCCCTCGCCCTTGGTGGTGAAGAACGGCAGGAACAGGTCCTCCGGATCACCTGCGATCCCGCTGCCCCGGTCGCTGATCTCGATCATCACTTCCTCTCCCGCGCGGCGCGTCGCCCGCAAGTGCAGTTCCCGTTCGTCCGGCGGAATAGCCGCCATTGCCTGCTCGCCGTTCATGAGCAGGTTCATCAGCACCTGTTGCAGTTGCACGCGGTCTCCCAGCAGATCGGGAAAGTCCGGCTCGATCGCGACGTGCAGGTTCACGCCGTGGGTCTGGAGATCGCGCCGCAGCAGTGCCAGGGTTTCCTCCACGAGCGGCGCGAAGGCAATCGCTTCCCGCTTGGGATCGGCCTTGCGCGCCAGTTCGCGGATGCGCGCAATCACATCCGCCGCGCGGGTGCCGTTGCTGGTGATGTGTTCGAGGCAATCGGCAACTTCCTTCGCCGCCGGAGCATTGCGGTCGAGGCCCTGATCCAGCCCCTTTTCAAGCCACCGTCGTCCCGAGCGCGCATAAGTGATGATCGCCGAGAGCGGCTGGTTCACTTCATGCGCGATGGATGCGGCAAGCTGGCCGAGCGTCGTCACGCGGGACATGTGCGTCAGATCCGCCTGCGACTGCGCCAGCCGGGTCTGCGATCGGTTCCGCTCGGTGACATCGATGGCCATGACCAGTACGCGCTTCCAACCGCCATGATCGGGCGGAAGCGAGACTTGAAGCAGCACGTCGACTTCCGCCCCCGAGCGTGTAAAGAACCGCGTCTCTTCCTCGACCGCTTCCTCGCCCCGAAGCAATCCGGCATAGACACGGGCAAGAGACTCGAAAACCGCAGGTGTGGCGAAATCACCGATCGTACGGCCCACCAGTTCGCCTCGCTCGCGCAGGCCGAACAACCGGGCGGCGGCATGGTTGGCATTGCGCACCCGCGCGGAGCCAAATGCCATCTGGACCATGCGCTCGTCGATCTCGCCCATGTTCTGCAGCAGGCGCCAGGCGCCCGACCAATCGGATTCCCATATTGGAAAGCCGGCTGCCGCGAAGATCGTCCGGTATCGTGCATCGGCCCGCTCGCGCTCGGCGCTTTCGGCAAGCTGGCGCAGGATCAACACCGTCGTGACGAACAGAGCAACAAGGCTGACGCCGAGACGCATGGCCGGCCCGCCCATCGGCGCATTCCAGTGAGACAGGCAGTAACCGGCAAAGACAAGCAGCGCACAATAAGCGGAAGCGGCAAGGACCACGCCGCGTGAATGAGTCCGCCCCGCCAGCACGACGACGGTGGTGTAGAGCACCGCCACCGCACCTTGAAGTGGGCTGAGGACATCCAGTGCGAAGATACCCAGCGCCAGTATCGCCCCCGCCAGGGCATAGAATCTGTTCACCAACACCCCTGCCCCGGCTTCGCCGCGCATAGCCTCTTTCATGCCGGGAACCGATCCCGACACCGGCGAGGCAAACTGCCGCCGAGTTGAGTGGTACGCAACCACAACCTTCGTTTAGGTAATCCGCACGCTCCGGCGCTCAGGTGAGCGGCACGGCCAGCACGATACGCGTTCCCGGATGCAGGTTTTCCCAGACCAGCGTCGCATCGATCCTTGCCGCAAGGGCTTTCATCAAATGCGTACCGAAGCCGCCGGAGCCGCCTTCACCCTGCGATTGCCCGGTGCCGTCGTCCTCCACGCTCAACCGCAGGGCGTGAGGACCTGCCAGTCGCAGTTCGATCCGGACCTCACCAGGTCTCTGCGCGGGATAAGCATATTTACAGGCATTGAGGACGCATTCCGAGACGATCAGCCCTATCGCTCCCGCCAGATGCGCGGACACGGAAACGAGGTCGGCGCTCACCGTCAGCCTCCTTCCCCCTGCCACGTCGCAGCATCCCGTTTCGATCTGGTTCACTAGAGTCCGGAGGTAGCCGCCTGCCTCGACAAAGCCGGTCTGCTGCTGCCGGGTAAGCTGGCGGTGCACTCCTGCGATCGCACCGATCCGGCCCAGCATGCGGTCGAACACCAGACCGGCGGCAGGGTCCGACAGCTCGCGTTTTTCCGCCGCGACCATGGCCATGAGCAATTGCAGGTTGTTGGCGATGCGGTGATCGCTTTCGCGCTCGATTTCCTCGCCGCACACCAGCGAGCCAAAAGACTGGACGGCGCGATTGCCGGGACCTTCTCGGTTCGACAAGCGTTGAACCATCGACATCGTGCATTCCTTCTGGATCGGCCCTGCCCGGAACCGTCGCTTTCGGCGGACCGGGACAAGTTGCGGGCGGAGCATTTGCAATGCCGTCTTTTCGCCCCGCGCTTCACGCTTTTCCATCATACGCTGGTTTGGTTCTCACAGGCTCGGGTTGGGGGTTCCCGCGATCATGCCCCCCCAAACCAGCGTATGATAGCGGCGACGCGCCAAAGCGATCACATGAAGGAGGCCGGACGGGGGCGGGATGGTTCCGACAAGCGGCACCTGACGCAACGGGCACACCAGACGAGGCATCATGACGACGATCGAGACGCGCCAATACCAGATGTTCCCGGTGCTGTCGGCGCCGGAACTCGCGCTTGCGCGGCGCTTCGCCAGTGGGCCGCAGCGCCGCTTCGCTCCCGGCGAAAGCGTCTATGCCATCGGCGACCGCGAGGCGCCGACCTGGCTGGTGCTGGAAGGATCGATCGAAGTCGAGCGGCGTGACGGCCTCAGCCGCGAAGCCCGGATCACCACCCACGGTCCCGGCCAGTTCAGCGGCGAGATCAACCAGCTTGCCGGCCGTCCCTCGATCGCGGGCGGCACCGCAGGAACGGAAGGCTGCACCGCGCTCCCCATCGACGCCGCCCATCTGCGCGCCCTGATGATCGGCGCCGCCGAACTGGGCGAGAAAGTCATGCGCGCGCTGATCCTGCGCCGCGTCGGTTTGATCGAGGAAGGCGGCGCCGGACCGATCATCATCGGCGTGCCGCAAAGCGCCGATGTCGTGCGGCTTCAGGAATTCCTGCGCCGCAGCGGCTATCCCTCGCTGGTGCTTGACGTGAGCAGCGACGAGGAAGGCAAAGCCCTCGTCGAACGGCTCGGAGTCGAGCCTGCGCAGTATCCGCTGGTAGTCTGCCCAAGCGGCTCCATCCTGCGGCGACCGCGCGAAGAGGAACTGGCCGCCTGCCTCGGTCTTACCTCTCATCTCGATCCCGACATGCTCCACGACGTGGCGATCGTCGGTGCGGGTCCTGCCGGGCTGGCGGCGGCGGTCTATGCGGCCTCGGAAGGGCTGTCGGTCGTCGTGCTCGACGCGCGCAGCATGGGCGGACAGGCGGGCGCTTCGGCGCGGATCGAAAACTACCTCGGCTTCCCCACCGGCATTTCCGGACAGGCGCTGGCCGGGCGCGCCTTCAACCAGGCGCTCAAGTTCGGCGCGCGGATCGCCATTCCGGTCACCGTCACCGCGCTCGAACCCGAGGACGATCATTTGCGCATCGACCTCGCCCGCGAAGGCCATGTGAAAGCCCGGAGCGTGGTGATCGCCTCCGGCGCGCGCTATCGCCGCCTGGCGATCGAAGGCCTCGAACGCTTCGAGGGGGCAGGCATCTCCTACTGGGTCTCGCCCATCGAGGCGCGGCTCTGCGCGGGCGAGGAAGTGGCGCTGGTCGGCGGTGGCAATTCCGCCGGGCAGGCGGTGGTCTATCTCGCCCCGCAAGTGAAGAAGCTCCACCTTATCGTGCGGCGCGGCCTCGAAGAAACGATGTCGCGCTACCTGATCGAGCGTATCGCCGAACTGCCCAATATCGAGATCCACGTAGGCGCGGAAGTCGTCGCGCTCGAGGGGCATGAGGACGGCACGCTTTCCACCGTCGGCATCCGCAGCCGCGACGGCAAGGTCACGCAGCGTCCGCTACGCCACATGTTCCTGTTCATCGGCGCCGACCCCAATTCCGACTGGCTCCCGGACCCGGTCGAGAAGGACCCCAAGGGCTTCGTCGTCACCGGCAGCACGGATCAGCCCCTGGAAACCGCCATGCCCGGCGTCTTCGCCATCGGCGACGTGCGCGCCGGTTCCACCAAGCGGGTCGCCGCCGCCGTCGGCGAAGGCGCCGCCGTCGTCTCGCAGATCCACACGCTTTTCGCCCGGAAGGACGCGCCATGAATTCCTGCCGCCACAGTTCGACGATCAACGAAGTCACGCCGAGCGCGCGCGGCTGCGAGGAGTGCCTGAAGATCGGTAGCCCCTGGGTCCACTTGCGCCTGTGCCGAAGCTGTGGCCATGTCGGCTGCTGCGACGACAGCCCGCACCGCCACGCGCGCGCCCATTTCCACCAGACACGCCACCCGATCATCGAAGGCTACGACCCGCCCGAGGGCTGGGGCTGGTGCTATGTTGACGATGTGGAGATCGACCTGCCCGACCAAACCCAACAGTGGGGACCTATTCCGCGGTTCTTCTAAGAACTTCGGCCGCCAACCGGATAAGTCCGGTTCCACCTTGCCGGGCAGCGCAGGTCATTCCCCCTCCCCCGACCCCGCCTGCGCTGCCCGGTCCTTCCCTTTGCTGAAATCCACCAAAAGCGGCTCCCCGCTCTTTCCTCCGCGCGAAACGATCCCCATGTTCGCGCTCAAGGAGAACACCATGCCGACTTACGAAAAGACCGAAGAGGCCATCGCCCGCCTGACGCCTGAGCAGTTCCACGTCACCCAGAACAGCGGCACCGAACGCCCCGGCACCGGCGAATACCTCTACAACAAGAAGCCCGGCATCTACGTCGACATCGTCTCGGGCGAGCCGCTCTTCGCCTCCTCGGACAAGTACGAATCCGGCTGCGGCTGGCCCAGCTTCACCAAGCCGATCGAACCGGCCAACGTGAACGACATCGTCGACCGCAGCCACGGCATGATCCGCACCGAAGTCCGCTCGGCGCACGGTGACAGCCACCTCGGCCATGTCTTCGAGGACGGCCCGCGCGATCGCGGCGGGCTTCGCTATTGCATCAATTCCGCCTCGCTGCGCTTCGTCCCGCGCGAGGACATGGAGGCAGAAGGTTACGCCTCCTATCTCGATCAGGTCGAGGACGCCTGACGCTCAATCGCGCGCTTGTCTCGCCGCATCGGTGAGGTAGGCGCGCGGCTTCACGTCGCGCATCGCCAGCGTCGTGTTGAAATGGCGCACGCCGACAAGGCGGCGCAGGCGATTGCGCAGGAAGTCGTCGAGATCGGGCACACCGCCGGTCATGACGTGGAGCATATAGTCGAAATCGCCGACGACGGCATGGCAGGTCAGCACCGCCGCTTCCGCCGCGACCGCGCGCTCGAAGGCCTCGTGCCGATCGAACTCGATCGAGACATGGACGAAAGCGCTCGTGCCGAGACCGATCGCCGCCGGATCGATCACCGCCCGGTAGCCGGTGATGACCCCGGCCTTCTCCATCGCCTGGACCCGCTTCCAGCTCGGCGTCTTGGACAGCCCCGCCGCATCGCCCAGCCCCGCGAAACTGAGCCGCGCATCATGCTCCAGCGCCGCGAGAATGCGCTTGTCGACGGCGTCGAGTGGCAGGCCTCTGGACATTGAAACGATCGTTCCCTAAAAATTCGTTCCACGCGCCATATGTTCTCTATGAGGCGCCTATCAACCACCGATTGGGACCAATGTCCCGCAGCAGCGGTGCTATTGTCCTCCCACACATTCCCCGGGGAGACAACATGGAACGTCGCAAGGTCTACGAACTGCTCGAAGCGCCCGCCGCGCTCGACTACGAGCTCTATCTCAACACCGAAAAGCTGCTGACCTGCCAGAAGCCCTTCGACGACCTCGCCAATGCCGACGAACTCCAGTTTCAGATCGTCCATCAGGTCGAGGAACTCTGGATGAAGCTGATGGCCTACACGGTCGTCGCGGTGGACGAATACTTGCGCGAGAAGCAGGCCTTCCGGGTGGTCACGCTGCTCGGCCGCTGCCATCGCATCATGCGGATGATGACCGACCAGCTCGACCTGCTGGAAACGATGTCGCCCAAGGAATACCAGCAGATCCGCCTGCAACTCGGCAACGGCAGCGGCCAGGAATCACCGGGCTTCCGCGTGCTGCTGCGGATCATTCCCGATCTCTGGGAGACTTTCGATCAGGCCTATGTCGCCGGCGCCGGGCGAACCGTGCGCGACATCTACGACCATGGCTATGCCCACGACGAAGCCTATGCCGTGGCCGAGGCGCTGATCGAACTGGACGAGCTTTTCGGCAAGTTCCGCTGGCACCACCTGTTCCTGATCCACCGCTCGATCGGCATGGGTTCGGCCTCGCTCAAGGGGCGTTCGGTCGATCTTCTGCAAGCCGGTGCAAAACATCGCTTTTTCCCGGAACTTTGGGACGTACGCGTGGAAATGACCGACGAATGGGGGCATGACTATGGCCGCGTTCGCGACAGCATTGCGGAAAAGGCGGAACACTGAATTCATGCATGACCTGTTTCATGTGCCCGAGGGCGGCCCCTACCTTTTGACCCATTCGGTCGGCTGCCTGCCCCGCAAGGCGCGGGAGGTGCTGGAGGCCAGCTATCTCGCGCCATGGCAATCGACCGGCGGTGCGGCCTGGGGGCCGTGGCTGGACGAGATCGAGCGGTTCCGCGCCGCCGTCGCCGCGCTGATCGGCACCAATGCCGCCGAAGTCGCGCCCCAACAGAGCGTGTCCTCGGCGCTGTTCTCGCTGCTGTCGGGGCTGCGACCGGCGCCGGGCCGCAACCGGATACTGATGTCCGAACAAGCCTTCCCGACCGTCGGCTACGTCGCGCAAGGGCTGGAACGGCTAGGCTTCGAAACCCGCTTCATCCCCGCCGCGCAGTCCCCCGGAGATGCGGAAAACTGGGAACGGCACTTCGACGATAGCATCACTGCCGTCGTCGCCATGCATGCCCATTCGAATACCGGCGTCATCTCGCCCATTGCCGAAATCTCGGAAATGGCCCGCCGCCACGGTGCGCTGTCGATCGTCGATGTCGCCCAGTCGGCAGGCATCCTGCCGGTAGCCCCACGCGAATGGGGCATCGACGCGGTGATCGGATCGAGCGTGAAATGGCTCTGCGGCGGTCCCGGTGCGGCCTGGCTCTGGCTGCGCGGCGACCTCACCGCGACACTCGAACCGCTCGACCTCGGCTGGTTCGGGCACGAGAATCCCTACGAGTTCGACATCCGCCATTTCCGCCATGCGCCGGATGCCCGCCGCTTCCAGGGCGGCAGCCCCTCGATCGCCCCCTTCCCGCTCGCCCGAGCCGGGATCGAAACCGTCACGCGCATCGGCCAAAGCGAAATCCTGCGCCACAACCGCGCCTGCATCGCCGCTTTCGCCGAAGCGGTAGGGCACCCCGTTGCCATGGACGGTCGCGGCGGCACACTGTGCCTCACGTTCGAGGACATCGACGGCCTGCGCGCGGCCCTTGCCCCCGGCGCCTTCCATTACGACTTGCGCGGAAATTGCTTGCGCGCCTCGTTCCATGCCTGGAATACCGCCGAGGAAGCTGCCCTGCTGGGCCACGCCCTGGCCGAATCCCGGCTGGCCTTCCGCCCCGCCGCCTGACGGCGGGAAGCCGAAACTCCCGAAGACCCTGCAAACGAAGTCCCGTGCGCCGAAACTCCTTCGGCGCACGGCGAAACGCGCGCGGCAAGCACATAGGAGGTTTGCAGGGACAAACATATTCTCTACTGTTTCAGTTGAGAATGCTTCATATACCTCCCTCGTCCGCCGTTCCGAGAGATCCTGTCATGCCCGTCAATCTGCCCACCAATCTCCTGCGAAGTTTCGTGGCGATCGTTGACACCGGATCGATGCTTCATGCCTCGGAGCGGGTCTTCGTGAGCCAGTCGGCGCTCAGCCTGCAGATCAAGCGACTGGAGGAACTGCTTCAGCAAACCCTGTTCCACCGCGAAGGGCGACGACTGACTTTGACGCCCTCGGGCGACCTCATGCTCGACTATGCCCGCAAGGTGCTCAACCTGCACGACGAGGCCGTTGCGGCCGTCACCGCCGGGCAGTTCACCGGCCCCGCGCGGATCGGCATGGTGCAGGACTTCGCCGAAATGATGCTTTCGGGCCTGCTCGCCCGCTTCGCCGAGTTGCACCCCGAAGCCCAGCTCTATTCCCGCGTCGCCGGGACTGCCGAACTGCTTGGCCAGCTCGAAACCCGCCAGCTCGACATCGTGCTGGGCTTTTCGGCCAACAACGATCCCAACGCCATCGCCAGCACGCCGATGGCCTGGTACGGCAAGTCCGAGTTGGCGCAACAGGAAACGATCCAGCTCGCCGTTCTGGAACCGCCCTGCCGCTTTCGCGAAGCCGCGATCCGGGCGCTGGAAGATGCCGGGCGGCCTTACCGGATCTCGGTGGAAACGCCCAATCTTACGGCCCTGCGCGCCGCCGTCGATGCCGGTCTCGGCCTGACCTGCCGCACCCCGCTGTTCCTGCGCGATTCTCCGTTGGTGGAGGATGGCCTTCCCGACCTTCCCCACGTCTCCTGCATCCTCCAGACCGCGCCGGGGCTGGAAGGGCCGACCGGACAACTGGCGAAACTGGCCCGCGAGGTCGTTGCTTCCTTGCAACCCGAAGTATCCATAACGCGCGTACCTGTCGAAATCACGTAGTATACATATCGACAAGCGGACGGGGATCGTCATCATCGGCGGCAGCGGATCGCACCGATTCAGCATGCCATAAACTTCCGGCCGACCGGCAAAGGAGCACCGATGACTTCCCCGACCTCCCGTTTTGCGCGCCAGACGCTGCGCGCGCTGGCTCTTGGCGGATTGCTTTCCGCTTCCACCGCAGCACTCGCCGCCCCCGCTCCCAAGTTTGACATCGCGCGTGTCTCGAACGACATCAAGACGCTGGCCAGCGACGAATTCGAAGGACGCGGCCCCGCCTCGCCGGCCGAGAAGAAGACCATCGACTATATCGCCGCGCAGATGAAGGCCGCCGGTCTCCAGCCTGCCGGAGAGAAAGGCGCCTGGTTCCAGGACGTGCCCCTGCGCATGTCAAACATCGTTGGCACGCCCACTCTCTCGATGACGATCGGCACCGCCGCCACTCCGCTGTCGCAGGGCGAGCAGATCGCCGTGCGCGCCGCCGAGACCGGCCAGACCGCAGTCGATTTCAAGGACCTGCCGCTGGTCTTTATCGGCTACGGCGTCAAGGCCCCGGAACGCGGCTGGGACGACTTCAAGGGCGTGGACCTCAAGGGCAAGATCATGGTCGTGCTCGTCAACGACCCCGACTTCGAGGGCGGTGAGGGTGATTTCGGCGGCAAGCTGATGACCTATTACGGCCGCTGGACCTACAAGTACGAGGAAGCCGCGCGCCAAGGCGCCGCAGGCGTGCTGGTCATCCATGAAAGCGAGCCTGCGTCCTACGGCTGGGCCACCGTCAAGAACTCCAACACCAACACGATGTTCGACATCGTCCGCGCCGATCCCAGGGCCGCACATACGCAGATGGAAGGCTGGATCCAGAAGGACCTCGCCGCCCAGTTGCTCAAGGCATCGGGCGTCGATTTCGAAGCTGCCAAGGCCGCCGCGCGCAAGAAGGACTTCCAGCCGATTCCGCTCAAGGCGACGATGAGCGCGAACTACGGCGTGAAGTCGGAAATCATCACTTCGCACAACGTGGCGGGCCTTGTGCGCGGTTCGAAGTATCCCGACGAGACGGTGATCTACTCGGCGCACTGGGACCACCTCGGCATCGGCCTGCCTGACGCCAAGGGCGACCGCATCTACAATGGCGCGCTCGACAATGCTTCCGGCACCGCCGCCCTGCTTGAACTCGCCCGCACCTATGCCAAGGCGAATCCCGAGCGTTCGGTAATGTTCCTGGCGGTGACGGCCGAGGAAAAGGGCCTGCTCGGCTCGGAATTCTATGCCGACAATCCGCTGCGTCCGCTGGCGACCACCGCCGCGGTCATCAACATGGACGGCCCCTTCGCGGCTGAAAAGACCCGGGACTTCAGCATTTCCGGCGCCGCCAAGCTGGACCTGCTGACCCTCCTGACCGAGGAAGGCGGCAAGCTCGGGCGCCACTACACACCGGATGCAAGGCCGGAAGCGGGCAGCTTCTACCGTTCCGATCACTTTCCGATGGCCAAGCGCGGCGTTCCCGCGATCTCCTACGATGCGGGCAGCGAACTGCTGAACGGCGGTGCGGCGCGCGGCAAAGAACTGGCCGACATCTACACCCGCGACCGCTATCACCAGCCCGCCGACGAATACGACGCCTCCTGGAACACCAGCAGCTGGACCGGAGACCTTACCCTGCTCTACAACCTCGGCGACCGCATCGCCAACAGCCACGTTTGGCCAAACTGGTCGCAGGACAGCGAATTCCGCGCCACCCGCGACGCATCGGCGGCATTGCGTAAATAAGATTAAACTCTGGCAACGTTCCTGTCCTGAAGCGATGCAATCGTTTCAGGACAGGGCTTTCTACAAGGAATATAGCCCAGATAGGACCGATCCGGTCTTCTTCCCGCTGACGAAAGCCTATCGATTGCGCCGAATTTCTCCCTGAATGCAACAGAATGACTTCGTTGTATTTTCGTCTGTACACGGACAACAACGCACAGGTCACCACTGTCCGCCCGGTCGCGACCGTTACGCGCGGGTTATCACCGCAATGACTTTATTTCCACTTGTCGCCCCCGGCAGTCTGAGGCAATTTTTAGGGGCGACGAAAAAGATCCCGTCCCTCTCGCCCCCCTGCGGGTCGCACCTTAACTGAAGAATCCTCGATTGAAGGATGACAGCGGGAAAGTACCATTAAAAATGACCCGAAGGTCATAAGACCTCCGGGCCAGGAATGGGGCTGCTCTGCTACGAGCCGCCTTCGGGTCGCACTCTGGTTGTAGTCTTCGAAATGGTGAGATCGTGTGACCGGGATCACACCCGCCGCGATTTGACTACCTCGGCATTCCATCCCATGCCAGAATTGGCTAGATTGGTTGCAGTCGCATCATCGACGACGGCCGTTATGGGGACGGTCCGGCGATTGGCGGCCTGTCGAGGTGAACGCTCGGCTCGGGGGCAGAGTCATTGGATTTCGAGGTTCAGATCGAGGCGATAACCGCGATTTTTCGTTGTGATCGGCATTCCGCCGAAGCGCTCGCGCGCGTCCTCATCCCCCAACGCCTTTCCGCAAAGGACATTCTCGCCCACCAGGGAGAACCTTCGCATTACTGCTGGCTGGTCATCGACGGCGCCCTGCGAGTCGAGACTTACGGACTGGAAGGGCAGCGCCAGCAAGTCGCCCAGTTCGGTCCCGGCGAATTCTTCGGCGCCTACCCGGCCCCGACCGTCCATCGCGCCGAGATCAACGCCTTGCTCGACTGCCAGTTGCTCTGCGCCGAGGCGGGCAAGATTGCCGAACTGGTGGCGGAAAACGTGCAGATCGCCGCAGGCATGGCGCGCCTGCTTGCCCGGCAGCTAGACCGTGCGCTCGACCGCATGGTCACCCGGATGACCTATAGCGCCGCCGGGAGGGTTTATGCCGAACTCATGGCGCTCGCCAACGGATGCGAGCGGATCGCCCCTCCTCCGCGCGTCACGACGCTGGCCCTGGGCGCCAACACCACCCGCGAGACCGCATCCCGCGCCATCGCCGCGCTTATCCGCCGCGGAATCATCAGCCGGGACGAGGAGCAGTTGACCATTCACGCCCCGCGCATGCTGGCCGAAATGATCTGCTGAACAGAAACTGTCTGGAACGCGATCAGGAGGGCTGCGGGCAGTAAAGTCCGATCGGAACGTCACCCAGGGTGGTGACAATCTCTCCCGCCGATTCGAAACGATGATCCGGCGCAATCAGGTCGAGGGCCGCGATCTGCGGCCAGGATGCGCAAATACTTCCCGGCGGAGCCGCTCGGGCCAGCAGAAACGCCAACTCACCCGAAAGTTCCAGGTCTTCGCCTGGCGTCACGGCACGATGATCGAGGCCCAGCCGGACGTCCGGTATAGCTCGCGACAGCGAAATCGCATGTTTCAATGCAGCGGCGAGGTCGTCGAAGGCCAGCATACTAGCCCCGTCCACGGCGATTTCAGCAACGGATCGGCTGCCGGGGATGACCGGAAGTACTTCCGTCGATGCGATGATCGCGCGGTTCAGGGCGGGATTGAGACAGCCACCGCGTGCAGGCAACGATTCCGTCAGCACCACTTCCCGAACCGGCAAGCCCCGCGCCCGCCATTCGGCTTCCGGACAGCCCGCCGCATCCGTCGAGCGCGAGACGTGCAGAGCGACCGCTCGGGTCGCCAGATTGCGAGCATGCCGCAGGGCAAGACCCATGGCCACCCGCGAACCATTCCTGATCGCGGCTTCGGAAAGATCGGCATTGGTGTCGAGCGCTTCCACCACGTCCGCCTCCTCGATCAGCCGATCGAAGCGTTCGGCCCAGGAGGCACCATAGTCCGCCACCGAAACTTCGCGAAAACGAGCGAGCCCAGTCGGCAGGACGACGTGAAGATGCGCGCCCCGCGCGTGCGCCATTTCCGCCACGAGAATATCGGTTCCGGCAGCCAGGGCCCCGAAGACGGCGCCCGGACGGATTTCGTTCAGCGCTTGGTCAAGCCGCGCCCGCACTTCGGTCTCATCCCGCGGAAGACCGATGATTCCCGAAAAATAGAGGCTCGGCGGTGGTTGCAGGTGGTCGAAGTAATCCGCCGCATGGCCTAGCCCATCCAGTATCCGACGGAACTGCCGCAGAGTGACGGCATGGTCCTCCCAAGCGTGCGGCGCAGCCAGCATCGCCCGTTCCAGAGCCTCACGGCTTCCTTGCCTGTCATCGAGCAGAAGTCGCGCCTCGGCCTCGGTGGCGGCGAGCCAGTAGCGGGTTTCCGCTTCGTGCTCGCCGCTGGAAAGGATGTCGAGAATGCTACGAGCGATACCCCGTGCTTCCTCGGACCGATCGTTCAGGAACGCGATCGTGGCCGCGTTGATGAGCGGATATGTCGCCGGACGATCGCCCGCCGCCTGGAGATAAGCCTTTTGCGCCTCGCCCAGCAGCTGCGCCCGCTCTCGGCCTTGCGCCTGAAGGCCCCGGTCCTTCAGAATTCTGCCCCTGAGGCTCAACGCCTCCGGCGCCGAGGATGCCGAAAGCCCAGCATCCTCGAACATCCGCCACGCTCGCCAGGTATCCCCCGCGCGCGCGATTTGCCGAATTCTCGCAAGGGCAGGAAGAGTCACGCTAGCACCTCCGGACGCGGAGCTTGAAATTCAGGGTTCAGAACTTGTTCGGTGGCGGATTCTTGATGTCGGGATCGATCGTCAGTCCGATCCACCTGGGTTCACACCGGGTGCCCTGCAGCAGGTCCGCGTTGATGTTGAAACGATGCTTGGTGCCCAGCTTGCCGCCCTGGTTGTAGCGCGCCTGGAAAGTCACCGTCTTGTAACGGTCGAGTTCCTCGTCGTAGTTGCTGTATTCAAGCCCGCCGTAATAGGAAGACAGGGCTTCCTTTGTGGTGATCGCATCCCACTCCTTCGAGAAATAGAGCTGCTCGCCGACCAGTTCGATTTCGACCTTCGTGTTGCAGGTGACCGGGATGTAGTCCACGTCCTCGCCGACGACGCCGTAGTTCAGCGAGATCTGGCCGCCATCGACCTCCAGCGTGACCTTGAACGGGATCGCTTCGGCATCGTCCGAAAGGCCGAGCTCGATGGAAGGTGAGAGACCGTATTGAGTATAGTTGAGTGTAGACATGCCTTTACCTCAATTTTCGAAGGGTCGTGCCAACTTGCTCTGCCACATACGCCAATCGTTGTTTTCCGGATCGGATTCGATGAGCCGGGCGACGTCCTGCCGGGCTTCCTCTCTCATGTGTCGGGCCTGCGCCTTCTCGCCTATACTATAGAGCAATTGCGAGTTCGAATAACGCGCCAGCATCCAATCCTGCTGGTAGGTCACGTTCTTCGGGTCTTCCCTGATGAGCCGCTGGATGATCGCCGCCTGCTGCGCCCGCTCGTGCAGGGCTTCGGCATCGCGGCCCTGCGCGCGCAGGGCATCGGCCATCCAGGCATGGCGGTTGGCGATGTCGGCATCGACGCTGCGGTCCTGCGGTGCCAGCCGGGCGACGCGCTCCATCGTTCGCAGCGCATTGCCGCACTCGGCAAGCTGGTCCGAGGGCCCCTCCCGCGTGACGGCGATGGTACAGATATTGCCCTCCGCATAAGCCAGTTCTCGCCAGTAGGCCTGGTTGCCCGGCACAAGGCGGACCAGATGCTCGGCGAGAGCGCGATAGGCGATGAAGCGCGGCAGGGCCTTGTCGTAGCGTCCGGCGATGAAGTCCACGTAACCGAGCCAGAATTCGCTCTGGGCATGGGCGAATATGCGCGAAGGATCGCCTGGATCGGCGGCCAGCAGCGTTCCGGTGACGCGGTGTGCCTCGGCGAACTTGGCCACAGCACCGGCGTAGTCGCCGCGCTTGTGATCGTCCTCGCCCATGGCATGGAGAATGCGGGCGCGGCGTTCCAGCGAGTCCACCGGCAGCCCGTCGAGATCGGACTGGTCCGCATAATAGCCGAGCGCCCGCTCGTTCACGGATCGCAGCACATCGAGACGGCCGACGCCTTCCAGCCTCTGCCTGAGGTCCGTCAACATGAACTCGATCAATCCTTCGGCCTGCCGTCTCTGGTGCTCGGCTTCCATTTGCGCGCGCAGCGCAAAGATCAGCATCAGGGCCATCGATAGAGTAAGCAGAACGGTAAGGAGCGTGATGGCGATCACGCGGCGCAATTGTCGCTGGGCATCGCGCTGAATGATCTGGTCGAGCGCGATTCCGGTCAGCCCGGCAACGATCTTCATGCGGGCGAGCTTCGGTCCGTCGTGATCAGCGCGGAAGTCCGCTGCGATCGGCTCATGGGCGACGCCTTGGGCATCGGGACCGACCAGCGAGGCCGGGAAGCTCTCCTCCGGCTCGCCCTCCAGCAGCGCGGCGATGACCGGCCGGTCGGGATGGAGGCCGCGGAACAGTTCGATCTCGGCATCGACCCAGCGCGAATTCTTTGCAGCCGGAGAACACAGCACCAGCAGAACATCCGACTGCGAGAGCGCCTGACGTACTTCCTGATCGAGGCTGGAAGCGGCGGCAAGCTCGGCGCGGTCACGAAAGATCGGCGTCAACCGCCGCGGAACGACGCCCGAGCGGGTGATGGAGCCGACAAGGCGCGCCGGAATACGGTAGGATTCCAGCCAGCGGTGCAGCTTGCCGGCGAAGCGCTCGTCGACATGGCTATAGCTCAGAAACGCACGGTAACGGCGCGTCTCCTCGATCCCAGCGATATCCTCTTCCGCCGTCATCGGCGACCAACGACCATATGCTAACGCCCCTGAACGCACTCTTGCGGTTTCGACAGCAGCGCAAAACCCGTTCGTCGCCCCGATTGCCCGCCGCGCGTCATCCCTATCAGATGCGTTATCAAGCGCAACGTTCGAAGAGCGCGGCGAATTTCGGCGCTGATCGCCAGATTGCGACCATGACGGGATTGGCCTGAAAGACCGTGTTTGACTTGATCCGCCTTTCAGGGTGATCTTCCTGCCCAGGAGATGTGATGAGTCGAAACGGCAACACCGCAGGTTTGCGCCACATCGATGTGGTTATGGATGCGGTGCGCTCGCCGAGCAGCGCCGGGTTTTCCTCAGTCACCGCTTCGTGGTGCCGCTCGCTGCTGCACCACGGCCTCGATCCCGGCACCGGCGCCAAGCGCGCACGCGTCGATTTTTCCACGCTCGGCCATCACCGCGCCGAACACGAGACGCTCCTCGCCGTCGCCGCCCCCGTACTCGACCAGATGTTTCGCTCCGTCGGACGGTCCGGCTGCGGCGTGATCCTAAGCGATCCGACCGGGATCGTCCTCGACCGCCGCGTCAGCGACGGCGATGCCCCCGAATTCGACGCCGTCGGCCTGGTCGAGGGCGGACGCTGGAGCGAGGCGGAGGAAGGCACCAACGGCATCGGCACCTGCCTGTTCGAAGACCAGCCGGTCGTCATCCACCGCGACCAGCACTTCGCCAGCCGCAATGTCGGCATAAGCTGCATGGACGCCCCGCTCCACGACCCCTTCGGACGGCTGGCCGGTGCGCTCGACGTGTCGAGCTACCGGCAGGACCATGGATCGGCCATGGCCGAACTTGTCTCGGCCCTCGTGCGCGACGCGGCGCGGCGGATCGAACGCGACTATTTCTGCCATCATTTTGCCGGATCGCGAATTGTGTTCTTGGCCGACGATCCCGTCCACGGCACCGCCTTGCTCGCGACCGACCGCGACGATCTCGTTATCGGCGCCAGCCGCGGCGCGCGTACCCGCCTGCGGCTGACCGATGCGCTGCTCGCCCGCCCTCGCCCGCTTGATCAGGTGCTGGGCGCGGACACCCCCGGCCCCTCGTTCGAGAAAAGCGACCGCAGCGTCCTACGACAGGCACTGGCGCAGGCGGGCGGCAATGCCAGCAAGGCAGCACGCATCCTCGGCGTCGGCCGCGCGACGCTCTATCGCCGCATGGCCAAGGCGGGGCTTTCCCGCTAGTGCCGCCGAATGCGAAGAAAACTGTCTCGCGGCTGAGACAACGGGGGGCAAGCAGCCCTCGCCCCCAGCTTTCGCAATCCATTCCGGTGCGCAACACTCCTCTCCGACGAGACGCCAATCAGGCGCCGCAAGAGAGGATAGACATCCGTGGACGCACCTGTTCAGGACCGGGCCGCACTCAAGGCTCCCTTCGCCGCCCGCTACGACAACTTCATCGGCGGCGCCTGGGTCGCACCGAAGGCCGGGCGCTACTTCGACAACACCTCCCCCATCACCGGCAAGGTTGTCGGCCAGATCGCCCGCTCGGACGCCTCCGACGTCGAGGCCGCACTGGACGCCGCCCATGCCGCCAAGGATGCCTGGGGCAAGACCTCGGTCGCGGAGCGCTCGCGCGTGCTCAATCTCATCGCCGACCGCATGGAGGAGAACCTCGAACGCCTCGCCGCGGCCGAGACCTGGGACAACGGCAAGCCGATCCGCGAGACGCTGGCCGCCGACGTGCCGCTCGCCATCGACCATTTCCGCTACTACGCGGGCGTGATCCGCAGCCAGGAAGGCGCGATCAGCGAGATCGACCAGGACACCGTCGCCTACCATTTCCATGAGCCGCTCGGCGTCGTCGGGCAGATCATTCCCTGGAACTTCCCGCTGCTGATGGCCGCCTGGAAGCTCGCCCCGGCGCTGGCGGCAGGCAACTGCGTGGTGCTCAAGCCAGCGGAACAGACCCCCGCCTCGATCATGGTCTGGGCAGAGACCGTCGGCGACCTGCTGCCGCCGGGCACGCTCAACATCGTCAACGGCTTCGGCCTCGAAGCGGGCAAGCCGCTCGCCTCGTCCGGCCGCATCGCCAAGATCGCCTTCACCGGCGAGACGACCACCGGCCGCCTTATCATGCAATATGCCAGCGAAAACCTGATCCCGGTCACGCTGGAACTCGGCGGCAAGTCGCCCAACATCTTCTTCGAGGACGTAGCCGCAAAGAACGACGATTTCTTCGACAAGGCGATCGAGGGCTTCGCGATGTTCGCCCTCAATCAGGGCGAAGTCTGCACCTGTCCCAGCCGCGCGCTGATCCAGGAAAGCATCTACGAGCGCTTCATGGAGCGCGCCCTCCAGCGCGTCGCGGCGATCGTCCAGGGCAACCCGCTCGATCCGGCGACGATGATCGGCGCCCAAGCCTCTTTCGAGCAGCGCGAGAAAATCCTCTCCTACTTCGACATCGGCCGTCAAGAAGGCGCCGAACTCCTGATCGGCGGCGAGGCGGCGGAACTGGAGGGCGAACTTGCGGGCGGCTATTACATCAAGCCGACCGTGTTCAAGGGTCACAACAAGATGCGGATCTTCCAGGAGGAAATCTTCGGCCCAGTCGTTTCCGTCACCACTTTCAAGGATGCCGACGAGGCGCTCGCGATCGCCAACGACACCCTCTACGGCCTCGGCGCCGGTGTCTGGAGCCGCGATGCGAACACCTGCTACCGCTTCGGCCGCGAGATCAAGGCCGGGCGCGTCTGGACCAACTGCTACCACGCCTACCCGGCCCATGCGGCCTTCGGCGGCTACAAGCAGTCCGGCATCGGGCGCGAGACCCACAAGATGATGCTCGACCACTACCAGCAAACCAAGAACATGCTGGTCAGCTACAGTCCCAAGAAGCTCGGATTCTTCTGAGCTTCGCCCCCGGCGCGCCCCGCTCCGCTCTCTCCCGTAAGCGGGGCGCGCCCTCCCACTCCAGACCACCTGACCATCCCAGAGAGGAATGTTGCAATGGCCAAGACCATGAAGGCTGCCGTCGTGCGTGAATTCGGCAAGCCCCTGACGATCGACGAAGTGCCGGTTCCCGAAGTCGGCCCCGGCCAGATCCAGGTGGCGATCCAGGCCTCGGGCGTCTGCCACACCGACCTTCACGCCGCCGAGGGCGACTGGCCGGTCAAGCCCAACCCGCCGTTCATTCCCGGCCACGAGGGCGTGGGCTTCGTCAGCCAGGTCGGCGCGGGCGTCACCCATGTCAAGGAAGGCGACCGGGTGGGCGTGCCGTGGCTCTACAGCGCCTGCGGCCACTGCGTCCATTGCCTCGGCGGCTGGGAGACGCTCTGCGAGACGCAGGAGAACACCGGCTATTCGGTCAATGGCGGTTTTGCCGACTATGTGATTGCCGATCCCAACTACGTGGGACATCTTCCCGGCAATATCAGCTTCACCGAGATCGCGCCGGTGCTCTGCGCGGGCGTCACGGTCTACAAGGGCCTGAAGATGACCGATACCAAGCCCGGCGACTACGTGGCGATCAGCGGCATCGGCGGGCTCGGCCACATGGCGGTGCAATATGCGGTCGCCATGGGGCTGAATGTCGCGGCGATCGACATCGACGATGCCAAGCTCGACCTAGCCCGCAGGCTGGGCGCGACGATCACGGTGAATGCCCGCAACGAGGACCCCGCCACGATCATCAAGCGCGAGACCGGCGGCGGCGTCAACGGCGCACTGGTGACGGCGGTAAGTGAGAAGGCCTTCGCGCAGGCCGTAGGCGTGGTCGCGCGCGGCGGCACCGTGGCGCTCAACGGCTTGCCGCCGGGCGATTTCCCGCTCAACATCTTCGGCATGGTGCTGAACGGCATCACCGTGCGCGGGTCGATCGTCGGCACCCGGCTCGACTTGCAGGAATCGATCGATTTCGCCGCACAGGGCAAGGTCAAGGCGACCGTCGAGACGGCGAGGATCGAGGACATCAACACGATCTTCGAGCGCATGCACAAGGGCCAGATCGAAGGGCGCATCGTTCTCGACATGGCCAGCTAGGTTCAACGAAGTGGCACCGGCTCCATTCCTCCAACGGGAGGCCAAGATCGGGGTCGAAGCCACGGATTTGAAGGGAGACCGCCGGGGTGACGAATGAGGTAGAACGGGTCGCCGCCACCCCGGCGGCACTTGCCCTGATCGCGGAACTGACTGCCGAGTATGGCCCGGTCCTGTTCCACCAGTCCGGCGGCTGCTGCGACGGCTCCTCGCCGATGTGCTATCCGCAGGGCGAATTCCGCATCTGCGAGGGCGACATCCTGCTCGGCGAAGTCGGCGGCACGCCGGTCTATATCGGCCGGGCGCAAGGCGAGGCCTGGGCGCATACCCAGCTGATCCTCGACGTCGTGCCCGGCCGGGGCGGCATGTTCAGCCTCGATAATGGCCGAGAGCGCAGATTCCTGACGCGCGGCCGCGTCTTCAGCGAAGACGAATTGCGACGTCTCAGCGCGGGTTAGTGCCGCCTATCGTGAACGAATAGGTCAGTGGCTTGAGCGCGATGCGATAAGGCATGTGCGCCCGGCCGTCGAGGTTCCAGCCGGTATCGCCGCCCACGCCCGCCTGCGCCGCGTCGATCAGCAGCGCGCCGTTGCCGTGGGGGCGGATGTCGGAGCTATGCGCCTGCGATGGCGGCTTGGTCGCCAGATCCGCATAAGGAAACGCCAACGCATTGACCGAGAGCGGCTGGGCGCCGGTCACGCGCAATCCCGTTTTGGGCCCAGTCTTCCCGCCGGTCAGTTCGATCCAGCGCACGTCGGTCTTGTTGCCGGATTCCTGCGGGCGGGCATAGTCGTGGAACTGGTCCGCGAGCGCGCCCTGCCACTGCGCGATCAGAGCGCCGGTCTTGCGATCGGCATACGTCTCCTGCGGCCCGCGCCCGAACCAGCGGACCTGATCAAGCATGCCCGGCGTCTCGAAGGCCAGACCCACACGCAGGGGATCGGGCAGAGTATCACGCAGCGGTTCGAAGTGGACGGTAACGCTCACGCTGCCGTCCGCCGCCATCGTCCAGCGCGTCGCGGTTTTCACCGAGCCGACGCCCATGTCGTGGTGGACGACGATAGCATTGCCGTCGCGTTCGATCGCTTCGACCCGGCGGTGCTCGGAGAAGTACTGCCACATGGCATGGCTCTTGGGCACGCCCGCGCCGAGATCGTTGTCGGTCGGCGAGCGCCAGAAGTTCGGCGCACCGCCGGTCAGCAACAGCTTGCCCCCGCGCTCATAGCGGGTGACGAGGCCGGTCTCCTTGTCGATCTCCAGCACGGCATCGTCCGAGGCCAAGCGCAGGGCAGAGCCGGTCTCGCTCGGCGCGACCGCACCGGCGGCGACGGGCACCACGGCGGGGGCGGAAAGCTCGAACTGCTCCCAGCCGACGATATGCCCGGCAGGCTGCGTCGGCACCGCGCCGGCCTTGGCTCGGGCACGCAGCACGAGCATGCGTTCTGCCGCCACGCGCTTGGCCGCGGGAACCGGCACGGTGAGAGCCGCCGATGCCCCCGCCGCCACATCGGGCATCGTCAGCGCGCCATGCGCCACGTCCTTGCCGTTCTCCATCACCGTCCAGTCGAGCGTGAAGCGCGAGAGATCGATATGGTCGTGGCGGTTGAGTACGCGGTAGCCGCTAGCGTCCTGCGTGAAGGCGATCGGCGCCTGCACTTTGGCGAGTTCGTAATATTCGGGATCGGGCGTGCGGTCGGACTGGATCACGCCGTCGCCCACCGGGCTGTCGTCGCCATGGACGCCGGGTGCCTGGGGATCGGAATCGTAGTCGAGGCCTTGCCCCCAATAAGTCCGCCCGTCCTTGTCCTTCAGCTCCATGGTCTGGTCCACCCAGTCCCAGATGAAGCCGCCCTGCAGCTTGGGGTAGGCGCGCATGGCATCCCAGTAGCCCTGAAGATCGCCGAGGCTGTTGCCCATCGCGTGCGCATATTCGCAAAGGATCAACGGCTGGGTGAAATTCGGGTCCTTGGCGTAGTCGATCATCTTCGGCACGTCGTCATACATCGGCGCGAAGATATCGACGTAGCTGTTGGTCGGATGGCGCCAGTTGCTCATGCTCCAGCCGAGGAAATTGATGAGCCGCGTGGGATCGTTCTCTCGCACCCACTTGCCCGCCGCCTCGAAACTGGTGCCGATGCCGGTCTCGTTGCCCAGCGACCAGAAGATGATCGAGGGGTGGTTGCGGTCGCGCTGCACCATGCGCTCGACGCGGTCGAGATGCGCCCCCTTCCACTTGGGATCGTTGCCAAGGAGGTATTTGGGATCGTTGCCGTGTTCCTGCGAAAGGCTGAGATAGCCGTGGCTCTCGATATTGGCCTCGTCCATGACGTAGAGGCCGTATTCGTCGGCGAGATCGTACCATCGCGGGTCGTTGGGGTAGTGCGAGGTCCGCACGGCGTTGACGTTGGCCGCCTTCATCAGTTCGATATCGCGGCGCATCGTCGCTTCGGACATGACGTGGAAGGTCTTGGGATCGTGTTCGTGGCGGTTGACGCCGCGGATCACGATGCGCTTGCCGTTCACGCGCACTTCGCCGCCCGCGATCTCCACGGTGCGGAAGCCGATGCGGCGGCTGGTCGCCTCGACCAGCTTGCCCTTGTCGTCCAGCAGTTCGACCAGCAGCGTGTAGAGCTGCGGGTCTTCGGCGGACCATGTGCGCACGGCGGGAATAGACGCGGCCAGCGCCACCGCGCCGCCTTGCGCAGCCCCCTCGCGTGTCAGGATCTCGCGCTTGCCATCAAGCACGATCGCCCGCACGCGCATGGCGGCGGGCTGGCCGCCGAGGTCGACTTTCACGCCGAGCTTGCCGTCGCGGTAGTCGTTCTCCAACCCGGCATCGACGGTCAGGTCGCGGATATGGGTCGCGGGCGCAGCGTAGAGCGTCACGCTGCGCTCGATGCCGTTGACGCGCCAGAAGTCCTGATCTTCCAGATAGCTGCCGTCGGCAAAGCGGTAGAGTTCGATGGCGACGGTGTTGGTTCCGGCATGGGCAAAGCGCGTCACGTCGAATTCGGCGGGCAGCTTGGAGTCCTCGGAGTAACCCACACGCTGGCCGTTGACCCAGATGTAATAGGCCGCGCCTGCCGCGCCGACCGTCAGCAGCAGCTTGCGCCCCGACCAGGTGGTCGGAACCGTAAATTCGCGACGGTAGGAGCCGACTTCGTTGAGGCTATGGTCGATCCACGGCTGGTTGCGCGGGAAGGGATAGCCGCTGCCGACGAAGACCGGGCGCCCATGCCCTTCGGCCTGAAGAATGCCGGGCACTTTCATCGTGCCCCAGCCGCTCACGTCGAATTCGGGCTTGAAGAAGTCCACCGGGCGGATTTCCGGCGTGGGCGAGAGGTGGAACTTCCAGTCTCCGTCCAGCGAGCGGTGATAACGCGATTTCGCCACGTCGCGGGACAAGGCACCGGCGCGGGTCTCGAACCCGTCGAAGGTCGTGTGCATGGGCTCGGCGCCCTGACGCAGCACTTCCGGCTGTTCCCATTCGGCGGGGGTATTCTCGGCACGCGCGGGCACCGCCAGAAGAACACCGGCCACGAGAGCGCCGATCGCGCAGCTACCCAGAATGTGTCGCACTTGTCTCAGCCCCTTGATGATGGGCCTTGGCGCCACATCCATTTCATATATCGTATACTTAAAGTGTGAGATTGCAACGGTGTTCCCCTGCGATGTAACCCTTCGGTATCGCTCCCTCGGACTCAGTCCGGGGTGAAGATCAGGAGAAACCCGTGTTCCGCAAACTGTTCGTCGATCATCCCCGCGCCGTGAACGAGACTTACGGCGAGCACTGGCTCGTCGCCAATCGCTTCGGCGTGCTGATGATCCTCGCGGGACTGGGCGCGATCCTTCACGGCTTCATTCCCGGCCTGATGACCCGCACCGGCAGCAACATGATCCGCAAGCTCCATAGCGAGATGACGAACCGCCAGCGGCGCGTTCCCGCACCGGCAAAACCATCGCCACAGCCGCGCGCCGAATGGCAGCTCGAATACGAAATCTGAACGTCACTGCGCAGTTTTTGCAACTGCAAATCCCGCCCCGACCGCCATTCCCGCGGGGTGGGCAGGTTTCTTTTTTGCACCAATGCGCCTATATCCCGTTCAGTCGGCACGCCCGCATGACAGATGGACGGCCTTTTGACGGAGGGGATTTTACCCGTCCGCGCATTTGAAAGTTGCCCATGCCCTCCCCCCTCCCCACCACGCAGGCCCCATGTTGAGGCCGCGTCGTCGCGGCATGGCTTCGGTCAATGCGGAAGTTCGTGACGGCATCGTGCCCGCCGCCGGTTCGCTCGCCAAGACGCGCGACGAAGGACCTGCGACATCTGGCGCCAACTACCGGCTGGTGGCGCTCATCATCGCTTCGGCGCTGTTCATGGAATTCGTGGACTCGACGGTGCTCGCCACCGCCCTGCCGACGATGGCGCGCGATTTCGGCGTCCGTCCGCAGGAAATGAGCGTCGCGCTGACGTCCTATCTTCTGGCGCTGGCAATCTTCATTCCCGCCTCCGGCATGATCGCCGACCGCTTCGGATCGCGCACCGTGTTCCGCACCGCCATCCTGCTCTTCGTGCTCGGCAGCCTGGCCTGCGGACAGGCGCTTTCGCTGGAGATGATGGTCGTCTCGCGCTTCCTCCAGGGCATGGGCGGCGCGATGATGATCCCGGTGGGGCGGCTGGTGCTGCTGCGCTCGGTCGCCAAGCAGGACATGGTCAATGCCATGTCCTGGCTGCTGGTGCCCGCGCTGATCGGCCCGATCATCGGCCCGCCGCTCGGCGGGTTGATCGTGACCTATCTGGACTGGCGCTGGATATTCTACATCAACTTGCCGATGGGTGTGCTGGGCTTCTATCTTGTCGGCCGCTTCATCGCCAATATCCGCGAGGACGACCCCGGCCGCTTCGACACGCCCGGCTTCGTGCTGAGCGGGTTGTCGCTTGGCTGCCTGCTGTTCGGGTTCGAGATGGTGAGCCGCCCCGGCGAGGGCCTGGCCGCCTTGTCACTTATCGCGATCGGCCTCGTGACCGGCCTGTTCTACGTGCTCCACGCCCGCAAGCGCGAGAACAAGGGTGAGAGCGCGATCCTCGACCTCTCGCTCATGCGCGACAATACCTTCCGCCTCTCGGTCATTGCCGGTTCGATCACGCGCATTACCCAGGGCGCGCAGCCGTTCCTGCTACCGCTGATGATGCAAGTGGGCTTCGGTTTCTCCGCCGCGCGCAGCGGCACGATCACCGTGGCGACCGCGATCGGCTCGCTCGCGATGAAGAGCTTCGCCCCGCGCGTGCTGCGCCGCTTCGGTTTCCGCCGGGCGCTCGTGTGGAACGGGGTGATCGCCACGGCGGGTTATGCGAGCTGCGGGCTGTTCAGCCCGAGCTGGCCGGTCTGGACGATGTTCTGCGTGCTGGCGCTGTCCGGCTTCTTCATGTCGTTCCAGTTCACCGCCTACAACACCATTGCCTATGACGGCATCGACAAGAAGCAGATGAGCCGCGCCACGGCCTTCTATTCGACCTTTCAGCAGCTCATGCTCTCGCTGGGCATCTGCGTCGCGGCCATGGCGCTCCATCTGGCGATGATGGCGGGCGGCCACGCGGCGCCGACGCTCACCGATTTCTCGATCGCCTTCTGGGTGGTGACGGCGATCTCGCTGACCGCCACGCTGTGGAACCTGCGCTTCGCGCCCGACGCCGGATCGGAAATTAGCGGCCACACACCTGCCGAGGACGACGAACCGCGCAAGGAAGCCGCCTGAATTGACGCGGATCATGGCGCTCGCCGAAACGGCCGGCCATTATCGCGCCACGATGATGGAACGACCGACGATGACGCATGACGTTGCCATAGTGGGCGCAGGCCCGGCGGGGCTTGCCTTTGCCGCCTCGCTGGCCGGATCGGGGCTGCGCGTGGCGGTGATCGAGCCCCAGCCTGCCGCTGTGCTTGCGGCCCCGCCGGTGGACGGACGCGAGATTGCACTCACCCTCCGGTCGGTCCGCGAACTTCAGGCTCTGGGCGCTTGGGATCACATCGAAGCAGACGGTATCGCCCCCTTGCGCGAAGCCCGCGTGCTGAACGGTGGCTCGCCTTTCGCTCTGGCTTTCGGAACGGGCGCAAGGGGTGAGGAGCAACTCGGACTCCTTGTATCCAACCACCTGATCCGCAGCGCACTTTTTGAACTCGTAGACGCACTGCCGGGCATCGAGATTCTCGCGGGCCGTTCCATCTGCAGCTTCCGCAACGACAGAGGGGGCATGAACATTGCGCTCAACGATGGCACCTGCCTGAAAGCGCGCCTGCTCGTGGGCGCGGACTCGCGCTTCTCCTGGGTCCGCGAGCAACTCGGCATTGCTGCGGAAGTGAACCGGCTCGGCCGTTCCATGCTCGTCTGCCGGGTCGAGCACGAAGGCGATCACGAGGGTATCGCGACCGAGTGGTTCGACCATGGCCAGACGATCGCGATGTTGCCGCTGAACGGCCGCCGCTCCTCCGCCGTCCTGACCTTGCCGAGCGAGGACATCGCCCGGCTCACGACCCTGGACACGGAAGCTCTAGGGGCGGAACTGACCCGGCGCTACGAGGGACGGCTGGGCCGGATGACCCTTGTGGGCAAGGCGCACGTCTATCCGCTAGCCACGACGTATGCCCGCCACTTCGCGGCACCGCGCGCGGCGCTGATCGGCGATGCGGCGGTGGGGATGCATCCGGTGACCGCGCACGGCTTCAATCTCGGGCTGGCGAGTTCCCGGCTGCTGGGCAAGCTGGTCTCAGATGCGGCTCGGCAAGGCGACGACATCGGCGCCTCGCTGCTCCTGCGCCGCTACGAGGCGACCCACCGCCTCGGGAGCCGCTCGATCTACACGGCCACGAACATGATCGTCGGACTCTATACCGCCGAGCATCCCGCAGCCCGCGCTGCCCGCCATGCCGGACTGCGGGCAGCGGCAAGGCTGCCCTTCGTCTCGCGGAGTGTCAGCCGGATGCTGATGCAGCCTTAGCCACCACGATCGACGACCTCACCCGTACTGCTGCTCCACCAGCGCATGGACGCGGCGGAAGGCGGCATTGGCACCGTCGATCACGCGCATCTCTTCCGCCTCGTCCAGCGAAACCTGATCGAGCGCGCCGGTGAACGAGCGCCAGTGCTGCGCGCGGCCATCCGGATGCCCGGCGAGGTGGCGCGCACCGTGGTTCTCGTCGAGACCCAGCGCGCGGGCCATCTTGAACAGGAACGCCGCCCCGAGGTTGGAACCTTCCGCGACATAGAGCCAGCCGAGCGCCGTCGGCACGTCGATCTTTCCGGCAGCGAAACGGGGCGCCTCGGCAGGTTCGGAGAGCGGCAACGAAAGATCGGCCATGTCCTGCCCGATCTGATCGAACCGCCGACGCCCGGCAAGATCGGGCACCAAGCCGGCCAGCGCCGCATCGTCATAGAGCGCGTCGATATCGCGGTGGAACGCGCGCTGCACCGCCAGAAAACGACCGTAGTTCGAAACCGCCGCGAACGGCTCACCCGCCATGATGCGCTTGTCGAGCCGATCATGGGTTTCCGTGGTGGCGGCCTTGAGACGCTTCGCGCGGCCGGTCTCTGCCGGAGTCTGAAGTGTCGTATCCATCGGTATTCCTTCTTCGCTTGCTTCACGCGGTTGCCGGGGAAGCGGAAATGCGCCGCCCCGGCCCTGCACGTCAGAACGCCAGTATCATCGACGCCTTGTAGGTCCGTCCCGGCTGGCTGTAGTAGCGCTGCGAGACGGTGGCGCCGTCGGAAATGTCGAGCGCGTTGTAATAGGTCTTGTCGAGCACGTTGTACACGCCGCCCTGAAGGCGCAGGCCCTCGAACAGCCCCGGTTTCACCCAGGCGGTGAAATCGACGATGCCGTAGCCCGGCGTCTTGTTTATCGTCGAGGTCGGGTCCTCCACCTTGTTCCGCTTTGCCGCGACGGTGGCGGAAAGGTCGGCACCGAAGCGTTCCTGGCTGTAACCGAAGCCGGCTATACCGCGCAGCGGCGGGATCGAATTGAGGTAGACGTCCTCGTCGGTGTCCTTGCCGTGCGAATAGGCGATCGAGCCCCAGACCCGCCAGTTGTCGGTCAGCGCCCACTGCGCGCTCGCCTCGATACCGTAGATGCGGACATGGGCGCGATTGACGTACTTGAACACGCCGAAGGGATAGCTCCCGCTGAGACCCGCTTCGAACGCGGTCGTGGTGATCGTGTCGATGAAGTTCCGGTAGTAGTTATCGTAGAAGCTGACCTTGGCGCCGCGCTTGCCGTCACCGAACTTCAGGCCCAGTTCGTAGCCCTTGCTCGTCTCGGGCTTGAGATCCGGATTGCCGATGCTGACATAGCTGCCGGTGCCGCCGTAGGTCAGGTAGAGTTCGGTCGCCGAGGGCGCTCGGAAAGCCTGGGCGTACTGCGCATAGGCCGTGAGGTTCGGCAGGATATCGTACTCGGCCATGATCTTGGGCGAGAACTGGGAATCGCTCGACCGCGCAGGCAGGCCCTCATAGGCCGCGTTATCCGTGTAAGTCGGGGTTTCCTGCGGCATGCGGCGATACCAGTCGAAGCGCAGGCCCGGAGTCAGGTGGAAGTTGCCGAAGGTCATGCGGTCCTGAATAAACAAGCCCAGGTCGATGCCGTCGACGTCCGGCATGTCGGACTGGTTTACATGGAGGAACGAGCAGGCCCGGATCGCCGCCGTGCAATTGTCGGCACCGGCCGCATATTGGGTGGTCTTGGTCGTATAGACTTCGCCGCCCAGGCTGATCGCGTGGCTCACCGCGCCCGTCGTCACCCGCCCGACGATCGAGCCGTTGGCGCCCCAGGACTCGTCCTGAAGGTCGCTGTCGCGGTCGTACTGGCCGATCGGCGCGGTGGTGCGCATCGCCCGCGTGTAGGTGCGCAGGTTTAGGCGCTGCCAATAGCCGACGAGATGGGCTTCCTGCACGAAGCCGTCGCCTTCGGCCTGATAGTCGTACGTGGCCGCCACGCGCTTGCGCTTGTTCTGCTCCAGCGTCGCATAGGAGGAATAGGTGGCGTTGACGCTCGTGAGGGTATCCTCATCGTAGCTGCGCTTGAAGGTCTCCCCGGTCAGGCCGATGCGGTGGCCTCCGCCGAGGTACTGGTGGACTTTGACCAGCAGGTTTTCCTGATCGTAGGAGGCGGGGTTCTTCGCGGTCCGCGTCGCGCCGGTGCCATAGGTATTGCCCTGGTTCTCGGTCTCGTGGCCGTTCTGGTAGCCGCCCTGGATCAGCACCAGCGTTTCGCCGGTGCGGAAAGCCGCCGCCTGGTTCAGGTAGACGCTGTCGCTGGCGCTGTCATACGTCGCCTTGCCGAGCGCACCCTGCTTCTTGCCGTCGGTCAGCACGTCTTCGGGATCGAGCGTGCGCACCGCGAAGACGCCGGCGAGCGCGCCTTGGCCGAAGTAACTGGAATCGCCGCTCTTCACCACGTCGATGGCACTCACCGAGTTGAAGTCGAAAGCGGCGACGCCGCCCTGCACCCCGCGCGCGCCATCGTTCATCCACGGCAGACGAATGCCGTCCACGGTGGTGAGCACGCGGTTGGAATCGAGACCGCGGATGTTGATGCTCTGGTTGTTGCTGCTGAAGTTCACCCCGGCGTCGACGCGGCGGGCATATTCGGCGATGTTGTCGACCATCCGCTGGCGCAGGGTCTCGCCCGAGGTCGTCGTGGTGAGCACGGCGGGCTTGCCTGCGGCATTGCGATCGACGCCCTGCTGCTGTTCGCCGAGCGCGGTATCCTCGACGTTTACCGAGCCGAGCTTCACCGCCTCGTCACCGGACGCTGCCGCGCCGTCTGCCGCATGAGCCTGCACGCCCGCGCAGAAGATCGCTGCCGTGCAGAGAGCGGATGAGTGTCGCAGCATTCGGGAAAACGCGCGCCGAGTGGGAAAAGTCATGAATGAATCGCCTTGATGCTAATGATTCGCAGAAGCGATATTTGCACAATGTCGCACCTGGATTTCAACCTGCCTCGAAAATTTCCTTTGGAGATGGAATTTTCGTCCATTTGAAGCCGTCGCGCCCGTCGCCGGGGCGGTGCCTCAACGCCTCCGCGATATCGCGACCACGGCGATTTCGCCGCCAGCCCGTTCATGGAAAATGGCGCCAACCGGCGGTCAAGCCGGATCGGTAGGGCAAGGGGAGGAACGCAATGCGCAAATCGATGAAAGGCCAGATTTCGGCAGGCGCCAGAGCGGGAGCGCTGGCATCGGCCCTGCTCGCTGGTCAGACCGCCGCGCAGGAAGGGAATTGGCCAATCTCCGCAGCACCTGCCGAGACGGGCGAGATCATCGTCACCGCCCAGCGCCGCGCCGAACGCTCGCTCGACGTGCCGATCACGGTCACTACGCTGAGCGAGGATACCCTGACCGATGCCGGCGTGCGCCAGCTTTCGGACATGTCGAAAGTCGTGCCCGCGCTGCGCTTCGACAAGTCGGGCGTCTATACCCAGCCGACGATCCGCGGCGTGGGTACCGCGATCGCCACCTCCGGCGGCGGCCCCAATGTCGCCACTTACGTCGACGGCTTCTTCCTGCCGAGCGCGGCGGCCACCGATTTCCAGCTTCTGAAAGTCCGGAACATCCAGGTTCTCAAAGGTCCGCAGGGGACCTTGTTCGGCCGCAACACCACGGGCGGCGCGATCCTGGTCTCGACGGCGGAACCCAGCGAAGACCCTTCCGGCGAACTGCGGATTTCCTATGGCCGCTTCGACACTGTCGAAGTCCAGTCCTATGCGACCTCGCGCCTGACCGAAGGCGTGGCCTTCGATATCGAGGGCCTCTACCGCCGCAGCGACAACTTCCAGCGCAACATCGTCGACGGCAACGATCAGGTCGGCAAGTACAACCGCTGGTCGATCCGCACCGGCTTGAAGGTCGAAGTCACGCCGGACGTCAGCGTGCTGCTGCGCTACACCCATTCGAAGACCGACGATCCTTCCGCGCTGATGCACAATGCCTTCGTCGACAGGGACGGCACGCGCTGGATCTACCAGTTCACGCCGCCCGGCTTCTATGCCGCCAGGCCCAACGAGGTTGCCCTCAATCCGGGCGACGGCGTCGGCGCGCGCACCAATACGGATGTTATCCAGGGCACGATCAAGGCCGATCTCGGCTTTGCCGACCTCACGTCCTACACCCAGTTCCGCGACGAGCGCGTGACCAGCATTCAGGACCTCGACGCCACCGCCCTGCCGATCTTCACCATCGGCATCGGATCGAACTCGAAGACCTTCACGCAGGAAGTCCTGCTGAACTCCAAGGCCGGATCGCCGCTCCAATGGACCACCGGCGTCTATTATTTCCGCAACCGCGACACCTGGCCGACCGCAGCCAAACTCGGCACCGCGCCCTTCGTGCGCAACGGCGCATCCGGCACCCTGTCGCAATCGATCGCCGTGTTCGGCGATGCGACGTACGAAGTGACGCCGCAACTCTTCCTCACCGCCGGTGCGCGCTACAGCCGCGACTGGGTCGATCAGGCCTATTTCCAGCGCGCCCTCACCGCTTCGGTCTATGAGGATGCGAACGGCAATCCAGTGCCCTTCGCCCCGGCGACGCCGCTCTATACGCGCTTCGAAGTCCCCAAGCTGACCAACAACCGCGTCACGCCGCGCGTTGTGCTGCGCTACAAGCCAAGCGAGCAATCGAGCCTCTATGCCTCGTTCACGCAAGGCTACAAGGCCGGGCTGCTCAATGTCGGCGGGTATTCCTACCGGCCGGTCAAGCCGGAGAAGATCAATGCCTACGAACTCGGCTACAAGTACGGCGACGGACGCTTCACCGCCGAGCTTTCCGGGTTCTACTACGACTACAGCAACCTCCAGGTCTCCAGCTTCCAGGCCGGGACCGCGCGCATCACCAATGCTGCCAGCTCGGAAATCTACGGCATCGAGGGCCAGGCGAGCGCCCGGATCACCAGCGACCTGACGGTCAGCGGCGGCCTCGCCTGGACCCATGCCCGCTACAAGTCGTTCCCCAACGCACCGTTCTACCAGTTCTGCGATCCCGGCGCCGTCTTCGGCGCCTCGCCGGTCGCCTGCACGCCCACCAGCCTCGGCGGCCTCGGTCCGGGCGCGCTCGTCGAGACCGTAACCGACGCCAGCGGCTTCAAGATGCAGCGCACGCCCGAACTGACCGGCAATATCGCGGTGTCCCACGGGATCGACGTGGGCGGCGGACGGCTGAACCTCTCCAGCAATCTCTATTACACGTCCTCGTTCTACTTCGGCATCGCCGAGCAGTTCAGGCAGCGCCAATACGCCCTGCTGGGCCTGCGCGCGGAATGGGTCGATCCTTCGGAGAAAATCTCGGTTGCCCTGTTCAGCGAGAACGTCACCAACCATCGCTACCGCTCCGCCGTGAACTATGCTTCGCTCGGGATCGGCAGCGTCTGGGCGGAGCCGATCACTTATGGCCTGACGCTGGGGGTGAAATACTGAGCGCTTTCACCGTTGCCGAAGGGGCTGCGCCAATCTAGGATATGGAATGTCCATGATTGACGCACCTCGAAGATGAAATTCAGGAACCAGGTCGAATGGGCGCTGCACTGCTGCGCCGTGATGAGTTCGCTCCCGGAAGGCCGCTATCTTTCGACACGCAGCCTGTCCGAGTTCCACGGTGTGCCAAAGGAATATTTGGGCAAGGCGCTTCAGGGCCTCTCCAAGGCGGGGCTGGTGCTCACGACGCTGGGACCGAGCGGCGGCTACCGGCTGGCGCGCGAGGCCGGGCAGATCACGTTCCTGGACATCGTCGAGGCCGTGGAGGGACGCAAGTCAACGTTCCAGTGCAGCGAAATCCGCGCCAACAACCCCTGCCGCCCGTCCGACGCCTGTGACGACAGGCCCTGCGCGGTCGCCCGGATCATGTGGCGGGCTGATGAAGCCTGGCGCCGGTCGCTGGCGGAAGTCACGCTCGCCGATCTTCAGGATATGCTTGCGGAAGACCTCGCGCCGGACATGCTGAAGCGCAGTTTCGATTGGCTTCTGGAGCGTGCAGGCTGAAAGGGCGCCTCCTTGCGGAGCCGCCCTTTTCGTCATTGCCGCGGGTTCAGGCGAGCCCGGCCTTTTCAAGACCGTAGAGCTTGTCCGCAGAACCCGGGACTGCCTGAAACGAGATGGACAGACGGTTCCACGCATTGATCGTCATCACCGCGAAAGTCAGGTCGACCAGTTCCTTTTCCGAGAACTCCTCGCGGACGCGGGCGTAGATTTCGTCGGGCACCCCGCCGGGTGCCAGCATCGTCAGGGCCTCGGTCCAGGCCAGCGCCGCCCGCTCGCGCGGGCTGAACAGCCCCGATTCCCGCCAGATGGCCACGTGGTGGACGCGCAGTTCGCGCTCCCCGTGAATCTTTGCCTCCTTGACGTGCATGTCGAGACAGAAGGCGCAGCCGTTGATCTGCGAGGACCGGATATCGACCAGCGTGAGCGTGCCCTGCTCGATCGCGCTGTTCTTCACGGCCATGGATAGCTCGGTCATCTTGCGGACCAGCTCGGGGGACTGCTTCGCATAATCGATACGCTGGGTCATTTCGCTTTGTCCTCATTGCCGACTGTTAATACGGATATTTTTTATCTGTAATTAGCAGTGCTGTAAAGCGGCAAACTTTCGCCGCCCTTTTGTAGCGCTCCGGTCATTCCTCTCGTGCACAACGGCGGTGGACGAATTATCCTGCGCGAACAAATCGCAGTGCGGCGTGTTCGCAGTCTTGCACCGGAGTAGATATCGAGATGACGGCAAGTGCCGATCAGGAAGCCGAACTGAAGCTGGACATCGCGCACGAAGATGCCGACCGGCTTGAAGCTGCCGGACTTTTCCCGGGCGAACCACGCGTGATCCGCCAGCATGCCATCTACTTCGATACGCCGGACCGCGCCCTGTCGGAGGCCGGTCTCTCGCTGCGCATTCGCAAGGCAGGCGAAGGAGACGCCATCCGGCGCGTGCAGACCGTCAAGGCGGACGGCAAGGCCGCAGGTCTCTTCATCCGCCCGGAATGGGAGCGACCGGTTGCGGACGACACCCCGGTGATCGACCACACGACACCGATCCCGGCCCTGCTGGGCGAAACACCGGTCGACATCGCGCCTGTCTTCACGGTCGAGAACGCGCGCCTTGTCTGGCTCCACGAGGGGATCGAGATCACCCTCGACCGCAGCCGGATCGCTGCGTCGGAACGCGAGATCGCGTTCTGCGAGATCGAACTGGAACTGAAGCAGGGAGACGCCGCCACCCTCTTCGCCCTTGCCCACCGCATCGCCGATATCGTGCCGGTGCGTCTCGGCATCGCCAGCAAGGCGGAGCGCGGCTACCGCCTGCTCGCGCCGGTTGCGTCAGCCTCCAAGGCCCACCGCATCGCGCTCGACAGCAAGATGACCGCAGCCGAAGCCTTTCAGGCGGTCGTGGCGGACTGTCTCCAGCATTTCCGGCGCAACGAGCCGCTCGTCCTCGACAATCGCGACGGCGCGGCGCTGCATCAGGTCCGCGTTGCAATCCGGCGCCTGCGCTCCGCCATGACCCTGTTCAAGCCCATGCTGGACGAAGGCACGCACCACGCGCTCAACAAGGAACTGCGCTGGCTCGCCGGACGGCTCGGACAGGCCCGCGAGCTCGACGTGCTGATCGGGCGGGCCGCACCGGGAATGCTGCGCGACCGCCTCTTCGCCGCGCAGGACAGCGCCTACGAAACGGCCATCGAGGCACTGGGCTCGCCCCGTACCCGCGTGCTCCTGCTCAGCATCGCGGAATGGACCTCGTCCGGAGACTGGCGCTCGGACGCGGACAACCGCAACATCCGCGAGATGCCCGCCCGCGAGTTCGCAGCAGAAGTGCTCGATCGCTTCCGCCGCAAGGCGAAGAAGAGCGGCCGCAAGCTCGAAAAGCTCGACGATCACGCCCGGCACGAGGTCCGCAAGACCGCGAAGAAGCTGCGCTATGCGGTGGATTTCTTCGCCGCGCTCTTTCCCGAGAAGCGCGAAAAGCGGCGGCGCAAACGCTTCGTCGCGGCGCTGGAAGAACTACAGGATAGGCTCGGCACGCTCAACGATCTCGCCGGAGCGCCCAGGTTGCTCGCCGAACTGGACCTGCTCGACATGCCGGAAACGTTGGACCTGTTCGGAAAGGCGCACAAGGCGAAGCTACTGGATCAGGCTGCCGACGCCTATGAGAACTTCGTGGATGCCAAGCGCTTCTGGCGCTGAGCCACCTTCAGCAGGGAAGGTGCAGTCGGGCGAAGTCGCTCTCGGTCGAGCGGGCGAGCATCTCGCGGTACGTCTCGAAATGCGGCATGTCCGCCGTGACGAGGCCAAGCGGCGCTTCCTCTGCTTCCGCCAGCTTGCGCAGGGCCACGGGAGCGGCGGCGGGCACGAGCTGCGATCCGCTGCCGACTTCCAGCGTGGTCAGGATACCGAAGAGCTGCCCGTCGATGGTTGGCCGCGACAGGATGGCGAGGCGGTACTGGCCCTGCTCGTTCGTCACCAGATAGATGTGGCCTGACAGGTTTGGCATGGAAACGTGGCCCGCCTGCTCGAAACGGGAATCCGAGCGGCCGGATTCCGCGAAACCGAGGCAGGCCTTCTCCGAGACCCAGCGGATCGTGGTGAGATAGGCGAAGAGGCCGCCCGGCGTGCCGAAGCTGGGGCGCAAGGTCAGGTAGCGCCCTTCCATCCACGTCACCGCCGAACGGGCATAGGCGCCCATCGTTTCCGGTGCGACATCGCTTGCCGTCGCGGTGGCAGCGGGCGCGCCGCCGTTCGTGCGCAGATTGACGCCCAATGCCTCCTCGATGCGCAGCAAGGTCGCCAGCGTGAAGGAGCGCTTGCCCGCCAGCGCCTTTTCCAGCGTCGAGAGGCTGATCCGCGCCATGTCCGCCAGCGCCTGACGCGAGATGCGGCGGCGGGCGATCTCCTCGCGCACGAGGCGCGCGGTTTCGGCGCCTTCGGGCGAAAGCGCTTCGGAATCGGTCGGGTCGGTCTGGGGCAATGTCATCACCGCCTCTTTCCGCACAAATGCGCACATTTCGTCAATAGCTTCGTAGGCCCGCGCATTTGCGCACAAGCATGGCGAAAACCGGCCAGGACTGCTCGTGGCTGTACGGTACGGCCTGCGCATAGAGGAAAGGCTCCCGATTGAACTGGAGCCTCGCCATGCCGCTTTCCCCCGCTTTCCGCCCGCCCCTGCTGCGCGGCGCCCTGATCCCCGCGATCGTACTGGCGCTTGGCGCCCCCGTCGCCATCGCGGTTCACGCCACCACCGCGGTCGCCGACGAAGCCGCTTCCGAGGATGCCGCCTCGGATGACGGTCCGGCAGCAGGCACGCTGATGCTGCGCGGACAGGGTATCGCCAAGAGCCTCCCCGCCGTGCGCCTCGGCACGGACATGGACGTCACCGTGACCGGCCAGGTCGCGCGCGTGCGGGTCACGCAGGCCTTCCGCAACACGTCCGACAAGTGGATGGAGGCGAGCTATCTCTACCCGCTGCCGCAGGACGGTGCGGTGGACTCGCTGAAGATAGTCGTCGGCCAGCGCGTGATCGTCGGCCATATCGAACCGCGCGAAAAGGCCCGCCAGACTTACGAGGCGGCCAAGGCCAGCGGCCGCAAGGCGGGCCTCGTCGAACAGCAGCGGCCCAACATGTTCAGCACTTCGGTGGCCAATGTCGGTCCCGGCGAGACCGTGTTGATCTCGATCGAATATCAGGCGCCGGTTTCCCAGGCGAACGGCACCTTCTCGCTGCGCCTGCCGCTGGTCGTCGGCCCGCGCTACACGCCGCCCCATACCCTGACTTCCGCCGCCGCCGTGGAAGACGCCGATGCCGTCACCGCTGCGCCGGTGCTCGATCCGAGGCTCGGAAGCGGCCTCAACCCCACGTCGATCGCGGTCCACCTCGCGCCGGGCTTCGACGTTGCCAACCTCGTCAGCCGCTACCACAAGATCAACGTGACCGGCGCGACCGACGACCGCACCGTCAGCCTGGCGGATACAACCGTCCCCGCTAACCGTGACTTCGTGCTGGAATGGCGTTCCGCTTCGGCCGATCCCACGCTCGGCCTCTTCGCTCAGAAGACCGTCAAGGGTGACTACGTGATGGCCTCGATCACCCCGCCTGCCAATCTCGACGGCCTGCCCCGCCCGCCGCGCGAAATGGTCTTCGTGATCGACAACAGCGGCTCGATGGGCGGGGATTCGATGGACGAGGCCAAGGCCAGCCTGATCCACGCGCTCGGCACCCTGCGCCCGCAGGACCACTTCAACGTGATCCGCTTCGACGACACGATGACCCGCCTGTTCGAACACAGCGTCGCCGCCACGCCGGACCAGGTGGCGCTGGCCACCCGCTTCGCGGAATCGCTGGAGGCCCGGGGCGGCACCGAGATGCTGCCCGCGCTGAAGTCGGCGCTGGAAGATGCCGGAACCGGCGGTGGCGATAATCCCGACATCCTGCGCCAGATCGTGTTCCTGACCGACGGCGAGATCTCCAACGAGCGCGAGATGATGGCCGCGATCGGCGCCGACGGCGGGCGCAGCCACGTCTTCATGGTCGGCATCGGCTCCGCGCCGAACGATTTCCTGATGGAGCGGATGTCGACGATCGGCGGCGGGGTCTACACCCATGTCGGCGCGCCGGGCGAAGTCGCGGCCAAGATGATGCCGCTGCTCGACGTGCTCAGCCATCCGGCGGTGCGCGATCTCTCGGTGCGGGTCGAAGGCGGCGCGCTCGACCTGACGCCCTCGCGCCTGCCCGATGTCTACGCCGGACGCCCGCTGGTGCTGGTCGGCCGCAGCGACAAGCTGGCGGGCACGCTGACCGTCAGCGGCAGGATCGGCAACAAGCCGTGGGAGCGCCGGGTCGATCTGGCCTCTGCCCTGCCCAGCCCGGCCATCGAGAAGCTCTGGGCGCGTCGCAAGATCACCGATGTGGAAGCCGACCGCGCGCTCGGCAAGCTGGATGACGACCGCGCCGATGCCGAAGTCGAGCGGATCGGCATGGAGAGCGGCATCGTCACCAGCCGCACCAGCCTCGTCGCGGTGGACGAGACCCCCTCCCGTCCCGCCGGCGCACGGCTGACGCGCGAGGAACTGCCGATCAACCTGCCCGCCGGTTGGGATTTCGACACGCTGTTCGGCCAGGATGCCGTCCAGCAGGCACCGAAGGACGGCTCCGGTGACCTTGCCGCGATGCAGGCCCAGGCGCTGGAACTGCCGCAAACCGCCGCCGGCTTCCTCGGTCTCGTCGGCAAGGGTCTGGCCCTGCTGCTGGCGGGCATGACCGGCCTCGCGCTGGTTCTGCGCCGGAGGGCGGCATGAACGCGGCGGTTCTGCGAATGCCGCTCGGCATCCGGGAGGTCGCGCGGAAGCGCGGCCTCCTCGCCCTGCTGGCGCTGGCCCTGTGTTTGTCCGGCGCGGCGGAGATCGGACGCGGGCTCTATATCCCGGCGAAGGCGGCGGTGGCGCAAGTCCTGCTCGGCCGGGCCTTCGACCGCAGCCGTATCGACCATGCCCCCCGCAAGCCCTGGCCTTGGGCCGACATGACGCCGATGGCGCGACTGGTGGTGCCGGGCCTCGGGGCTTCGAGTATCGTGCTGGACAGCGGATCAGGTCAGGCGCTGGCTTTCGGCCCGACGCTCGTGCCCGGCGGGGCGCGGCTCGGTCAGCCCGGAACCGCCGTGATCGCGGCCCACCGCGACACCCATTTCCGCTTCCTGCGCGACATCAGGAAGGGCGACCTGCTGTTCGTCCAGACCCGCGAAGGCGTGGAACGGCGCTACCGGGTGACCGGCATGGAAGTGGTGCGGTGGGATGGTTATGCGGTGGCCGATGCACCCGTGGGCGAACGGCTCGATCTGGTAACGTGCTTCCCGTTCGACGCGATCCGGCGCGGGCCGTGGCGCTACGTCGTCCATGCCGAAGCGGTCACGCGGTAAACCCGCGGACAATCGCCAGCCTCGCCGACCCGGTTCAAAAAAACCGGACCGGCGAGACCATTCGATCAGAAGTGGAACTTCACTTCGCCGCCGATGATGCGCGGCTCGTTGACCATGCTGGTCAGGTTGTTGAAGTCGATCGCGCCGACGATGCGGATCTGGTTGGTGATGTTGCGAGCGAAGGCCGCCACTTCCACACCCACCTTGTTGTCGCGCCAACCGGCACGCAGGCCGCCTTCGAGCGACGGCTTGCCGGTGAACTCGATCGAATCGTAGAGGAACAGGTTCACCGAGCTGCGATAGGCCCAGTCGGTATAGGCGAAGACTTCCTGGTTCTCGGACACGGGGTAGGTGTAGCCCGCCGTCCAGTTGGCGATCCAGCGCGGCGCCTGCGGCAGGCGATTGCCGTCGATCGAGACGAACGAAGTCCCGGCCACGATCGGATCGAGCACGGTGCAACCGCCCGAGCAGGGCGCGACCGCCAGGTTGCGATCCTTGAGCTTGGTGAAGTTGTAGCTGCCGCCCGCCGTCAGCACGAAGCCGTCAACCGGGGTCAGCGTGACTTCGCTCTCCACGCCCCAGCCGATCGCCTTGCGGGCATTGATCAGCGTGGTGGTGTTCGAAGCGCCGCCGACGGCGGTCAGCTGGATATTGCGGGTGTTCATGTAGAACACGTCGGCCGAATAGCTGACCAGGCCGCGCTCTTCGCCCTTGAAACCGGCTTCGAACGACGTGGTCGTCTGCGGCTTGGCTTCGGTGGCGACACCGGCGACGACGTCGTTCTTCAGCGAGGCGCCGAGATAGCCCGATGCCGCGCGGGCATAGAGCGAGTGATCGTCGTCCAGCTTGTAGGTCGCGCTGGCGTCCCACGAAACCTTCGAACCCTTGGCGCGACCGTCCGACAGCTGAACGCCGTTGACATCGTTGAGGACGCTGTACTTGCGGTCATGCGACCAGCGCAGGCCGCCGCGCAGGATCAGCTGTTCGATCGGGGTATATTCGACCGAGCCGAACACCGCGTAAGTCTCGTTGTCGAGATGGGCGGTATTGCCGTTGGTCCGGGTATTGTCGGTCCCCCAGCTCACCGCCGCGGTGTTGAGGTTCTGGTTGAAGTAGTAGGCGCCGGCCTGGAAGCTGACATCGCCGAACTTCTCCGAAGCGAAGCGCAGTTCCTGCGTGAATTCGCGCGGGCGGGCCTTGCTGCCGGTCTCGACCGAGAACGGCACGGCGGCGGGATAGCTGCCGTCGGTGTCGCCGCGCGAGAAGACGTTGACCTTCTCCCAGCCGGTCACCGAGAACAGGGTGCCGATGCCGTCGAAGTCGTAGCTGGCCTGGAGGTTGGCGCCCCAGCCGTCGAGGCGCTGCGGGTTGGAACCGTTCTGCGCGGTGTGCTCGACATCGAAGCCGTCCACGAAGTCGTTGGTGCCCGGCTTGATCGAGTTGCCGCGGAACACGCGGGCCGAACCACGCAAGTGGCGAATGTGGACATTGGCGAGAATGTTGAGCGGGCCGTTGTCGTATTCGAGCAGGGCGCGACCGGCGAGATCGTCGTAGCCGTCGAAGCTGCGTTCGTTGATCGTCTGGGCGTAGTCGTTCTTCACCCAGTCGTCGCGGTGCTGGAGGTTGCCCGCGACGCGGAAGCGCAGGGTCTCGGTGATCGGGCCGCTGAGCGCGACTTCGCTGTTCACCGTGTTGAAGGTGCCCCACGAGGCGCTGGCATGGCCGCTATAATGGTCGGTCGGACGGGCCGAGGTCAGCTTGATGACGCCTGCGGGCGTGTTGCGACCGAACAGCGTGCCCTGCGGGCCCTTGAGCACTTCGATGTTCTCAAGATCGAAGGCCGGAAACGCCTTCAGGAACGGGCTTTCCAGCGCGATGTTGTCATAGACCACCGAAACCGGCTGCGCGGCGTCCGACGAGAAGTCGGTATTGCCCAGACCGCGAATGTAGAAGCGCGGGAAGGTGCGGCCGAACGAGGATTCCGCCAGCAGGCTGGGCACGCGGCCCGAGAGGAAGCGGATGTCCTGACCACTGGAATTGATCGCGGCGAGCTTCTCTCCGCTCAGCGCCGAAACCGCGATCGGCACGTCGACCGCGCGTTCCTCACGGCGAGTCGCGGTGACGACAATGTCGGTGCTGCTGGCGCTGTCACCGGCCGAAGCGGCCGCGCTCTGGGCCTCAGCGGCGAGCGGAGTGGCGAAGGCGATCGCAAGAAGCGAAACGGCGGCGCTGCGACGGAATCGGCTCTGGTGCATGTTTTTATGAAACCCTGATTACCCTGGACCTGATGGCGCGGGCGCTTAGGGGCTTTGGACAGTTGTAGCAAACGCAATGTTCTCCATGTTGCATTGCAAAAATCAGATAGCCCCGAGTTGTTGCTGAATTGCAACAAGGTCAGGCGCAGCGCCAAGTGCCGTCCATTTTGCACCGCATCATCTATATAGTCGGGACCAGCATTCCTTTTCCGAACCGCTCCATCTCCGGCAAGCCATTGGACAGAGGGAAGATTAGCGGCCATCCTGACCTGATGAGACTGCTCGCGACCACGGCTCTGCTCGCCTCCCTGCTGATCCAACCGCTCGGCGCTGCGCCTTCGGCCTCGCTTCCAGCCGACGATCCGCTGCGTTGGGTCGACCCGATGATCGGCACCGGACCGGAAGGCCATACGTTCCCCGGCGCCAGCGCTCCCTTCGGCATGGTCCAGCTCTCGCCCGACACGGATGCCACGTGCCAGATCCGCGACTGTTATGCCCATGCCGCCGGGTACAGCTACCTCGACAGCACAATCCAGGGCTTCAGCCATACCCATTTCTCGGGCGCCGGACATTCCGACCTCGGCGATATCCTGGTGATGCCCGCCATCGGCCCGGCAGGCGCGGTGAAGCTCGACCCCGGCAGCGCCGAGCAGCCCGGTTCCGGCTATCGCCAGCGTTTCTCGCACGAGACCGAGACGGCGAGCGCAGGCTACTACGCCGTGACCCTGGCCGATAGCGGTGTGCGCGCCGAACTGACTGCCGGAACCCGCGTCGGCATACATCGCTACGCCTTCCCCGAAGGCAGCGAAGCGCACCTTGTGCTGGATCTGCGCAGCAGTCTCTACGATTATCCCGGCAAGATCCTGTGGTCCGGCCTGCACCTGCACGACGACGGCACCCTCACCGGCTTTCGCGAGACGCGCGGCTGGGCGCCGGGCCGCAAGCTGTTCTTCGCCATGCGCTTCTCCGCGCCGCTGAAGGACCATGCCTTTCTCGACCGCGACGAACATGTTGCCTACAAGGGCTTCCGCGCCCCGCAGGCCCTGCCGGGCCGCGGCGCCGATGGCATGGCCGAGAAACTGGGCAAGGCGTTGGAGGCTCGGCTCGACTTCGGCGTGCTGGATCGGCCGCTGGAAGTGCGGGTCGCGCTTTCGGGCGTGGACGAGCAAGGGGCCATTGCCAACCTCGATGCCGAAGGCGCGGACTTCGACACCGTGCGCCGCCGCACGGAGGCACAGTGGCGGGAAGCGCTGGGTCGCGTGAAGATGGACGCGCCCGCACCGATGCGCACCAATCTCTATACCGCGCTCTACCACAGCCTGCTTGCCCCGAGCGTATGGAGCGATGCCGACGGGCGCTATCGCGGCCCCGACGATCAGGTTCATTTCGCCAGAGACTTCACCTTTCGCTCCACCTTCTCGCTCTGGGATACCTTCCGCGCCGAGCATCCCCTGCTCACGCTGGTCCAGCCCGAACGGACCAGCTCGGACATCGTCAATTCGCTGCTTGCCAGCCGCGAGCACAGCCCCTGGGGCATCCTGCCGGTCTGGCAGTTCGCCGGGCGCGAGACCTGGACGATGATCGGCTATCACGCCGTGCCGGTGATCGCCGACACCTATCTCAAGGGCCTTGGCGGCTTCGATCCGGCCAAGGCGCTGGATGCCATGGTCGCCAGCGCCGACTATGCGCCCTACGGCGGCCTCGGCGAATACATGACACGCGGCTACGTGCCGATCGACAAGGAACCGGAAGCGGCCTCCAAGACGGTCGAATATGCCTATGACGACTGGACCATCGCGCGCATGGCCGAGGCCATGGGCCGCAAGGACATCGCCGCCCGCTTCGAGCGGCGCGCGGGACACTGGCGCAACTCCTTCGATGCGAAGACGGGCTGGCTGCGCGCGCGCAAGAGCGACGGCACGTTCCGAACGCCGTTCGATCCCGCCGCAATCAACTACGGATCGGACTATACCGAGGGCAATGCCTGGCAATACAGCTGGTTCGTGCCGCAGGACCAGGCAGGTCTGTTCCACATGCTCGGCGGCGACGCAAAGGTCGTGCGCCGGCTCGATGCGATGTTCGATTTCGACAACTCGAAGCTGGACTACAGCCATGCCGAGGACATTTCCGGCCTGATCGGCCAGTACATCCACGGCAACGAGCCAAGCCACCACGTCGCTTATCTTTATGCCTATGCCGGAGCGCCCTGGCGCACGCAGGAACGGCTGAAGCAGATCGTCGAAAGCCAGTACAAACCGACGCCAGACGGGCTTTCGGGTAACGACGACCTCGGCCAGATGTCGGCCTGGCTGGTCTTCACCGCGCTCGGCTTCTACCCGGTGACGCCCGGCTCCAACCAGTACGTCATCGGCCGTCCTTTCGTGCGCCACGCGGCGATCAGGCTGCCCGGCGGAAAGACGTTCACCGTCGAAACCGAAGGCCTGTCGGAGGCGAACCGCTATGTCGGCAAAGTGGAACTGGACGGCAGGGTGCTGGACCGCACATGGATTTCCGATGCCGAAGTGCGCGGCGGCGGAACCTTGCGCTTCACCATGCAGGCCGTGCCCGACAAGGCGTGGGGAACCCCGCGGGCGGCGAGGCCCTATTCGATGTCCGCCCCCGATAGCTGACGGCTATCCGGATCGGCATCGCCGGGGCGGCAAACCGCGATGACGGCTTGTTGCCGGTCCGCTTCCGCTTCTACTGAGCGCGATCGACGGAGGCCGGTTGAAGGCGGGACCACACTTCCCGCCGCGCTGTCCGCGCGGGGAGATGCCGATGAAGGACTTCACGATTTCCGTCTCGTTCGACATGCGCTCTCCCGAATGGGCGGCGCCGACGCCGCAGCTCTACCGTTCGGCGATCGAGATGGCGGCCTTCGCGGACCGGATCGGCGCAGACCAGATCGGGCTGATGCAGCATCACGGCTCCGAAGACGGCTATCTGCCGCAACCTTTCGTGCTGGCCGGAGGCATGGCGGCCGTCACAAGCCGCATCCGCTTCCTGCTCGGCGCGGTGATCCTGCCGCTGCACGATCCGCTCGAACTCGCCGAACAGATCGCGGTGGTCGACAACCTGTCGAACGGACGGCTCGGGGTGATCTTCGGGGCCGGTTACGTGCCGCACGAGTTCGCGATGTTCGGCAAGTCGCTCAAGGACCGGGCGCGGCTGATGGACGAAGGGCTGCAGATCATCCTGCGCACGCTGAAGGGAGAGCGCTTCGAGCACGACGGACGGCCGCTGTTCGTGCGCCCGCTGCCGGTGCAGGAACCGGAAGACATCGTTCTCGTCGGTGGCGGCGTGACGGCTTCGGCGAAGCGCGCGGCGAAATTCGGCGTCGGGTTCGGGCCGATGAAGGGCGAACTCGTCGATATCTATCTTTCCGAATGCGAACGTCTGGGCCATGCGCCGCGCAGGTATTTCCGCCCACGTCCCGGCATGCCGCAGGCCCTCCACTTGTGCGAGGATCCCGATCAGGGATGGGAGGCCATCGCGCCTCATGCCGTCCACGTCATCACCGAATATGCCAAATGGGCCGAAGCGGAAGGCGACGGTTCGAACTCGCCGTTCAAGGGCCTCACCGATCCGGCCACCCTGCGCCATGCAGGGATGTTCGCCGCCTGGACACCGCAGATGCTGCTCGACCGGGTGCGCGAGACGGAAGGCGGCAATATCGGCTTCCAGCCCTTGCTCGGGGGTCTTTCTCCCGAGGAGGGCTGGAAGAGCCTGCGGTTGCTGGAAGCGACGATGCCCGCTCTGCGCGAGGCGATCGCAGCCTGACAGTGCCTTAGCCTGCCTTGGCCGCTCGCTCGATCAGCGCGGCGACCACTGGCGCGTTAGACACCATCACGACGTGCGAGGCGCCTTTGACCACCACGGTCTCGCGGGAATGGGCCCTCTCGGCCATGAAGTCCATGGCCGCAGGCGGGATGTTGCGATCCTTGTCGCCATAGACGAACCATGCGGGAACGTGCTTCCAGGCAGGCGCGGTCGAGGGTTCCGAAAGCGCCGCCTGGGCGATCGGCCGCTGTCCGGCCGCCATCAGCCGGGCGGCGGCCAGCGGCACGTCGGCGGCGAACTGGGCGGGAAACCGGCTCTGCTGGATATAGAGATCGTCGCCGCCGCCGCTCAGATGGACCGGCGGCGCCAGCGTCGGGCCGAGCGTGCTGCCGGGGAACTTGCCGGTGAGGCCCAGCGCCGTCTCCCCGGCTTCCGGTGCGAAGGCCGAAACGTAGACGAGCGCTTTCACATTGCCCTGCCCTTCGGCGGCTTCGCTGATGACCGATCCGCCGTAGGAATGGCCGACGAGCACCACCGGCCCGTCGATGCTTTTCACGATGTCGGCCACTTCGCCCGCATCCGAGCGAACGCCGCGCAGGGAATTGGCCGCTGCCACGACCTTGTAGCCGTCGCGTTCGAGGATGGTGATGACGCCGTTCCAGCTGGACGAATCCGCAAAGGCGCCATGGACGAGGACGACGGTGGGTTTTCCGGACGCTTCAGATTGAGCCTGTGCAGCGGGTGCGAGAAGCCCTGCGCAAAGAGCAAGCATGCTTGCAAACAGTGTTTTCATGATGTGTCTCCGAAAAGGAACGCGACTCAGGCCAGCGTCACCAGCACTTCGATGTTGTTCCTGACGGCCTTCGAATAAGGGCAGGTGCGATGGGCGGTCTCGATGAGACTGCGGGCGACCTCTTCCGGCACGTCCGGCAGGCTCACATGGAGTTCGGCGGAGAGCGAATAGCCGTCCGGACCGTGACGCAGGCTCACGTCGGCATCGATGGCGAGGTCCGCCGGAAGGGTGATCCCCTTCACCCTCGCGGCAATGGCCATGGCGCCCTCGAAACAGGCGGACCAGCCGGCGGCGAAGAGCTGTTCCGGATTGGTCCCCTCGCCCGGCGTGCCCGGCGGCGAGAGCTTCACGTCGAGGCGTCCGTCCGAACTGCGGGCCTGGCCTTCGCGGCCTCCGGTGACATGGACATTGGCGGTATAGAGGGTCTTGATGTCGGACATGATATCTCTCCGTTTATGAATGAGGGTCAGCGCAGCGAACGGAAGCCCGCGCGGACCTCCTCGGCGAAGATGCGGGGCTGTTCCCAGGCGGCGAAATGGCCGCCGGTACCGGCTTCGTTGAAGTAGATGAGATCGGTGTAGCAACGCTCCGCCCAGGACTTCGGCGCCCGGTAGATCTCGCCGGGGAACACGCTCACGGCGACCGGCAGATCGATCACGCCGCGCGCGTTGAAGTTGTTCGTATGGTCTTCCCAGTAGATCCGGGCGGACGAAGCCCCGGTGCCGGTCAGCCAGTAGAGCGAGATGTCGTCGAGGATCGCATCCACGCCGAGCACACGCTCGGGATGGCCGTCGGCCTGGACCCACTGCGCGATCTTCTCGTACATCCAGGCGGCCATGCCGACGGGCGAGTCCACCAGCGAATAGCCGATCGTCTGCGGCCGGGTGTTCATCATCGCGGCATAGGCGGAATTGTCGCGGTAGAAGGCGTCGAGCTGGTCGAAAGCCGCGCGCTCCTTGGGCGAGAGGCCGACAGGCGCCGGGTCTCCAGCCGCGAGGATCTTGACGACATCGGCCGGAACCGTCGCGGGCATGTTGAGGTGGATGCCGATCAGGCCCGGCACTTTCTGAAGCGCCATGCGCTGCGAGATCACCGACCCGCAGTCGCCGCCCTGCGAGACGTAGCGGTCGTAACCGAGCCGCAGCATCAATGCCGACCAGGCCCGGCCGATGCGGTCGGACCCCCAGCCCACGCTCGTCGGCTTGGCCGAGAAGCCGAAGCCCGGAATCGAGGGGATGACAAGGTGGAACGCATCTTCCGCCTTGCCGCCGTAAGCGGTCGGATTGGTCAGCGGATCGATCGCCTTGAGGAACTCCAGGATCGAGCCGGGCCAGCCGTGGGTCAGGATCATCGGCAGGGCGTTCTCATGGCGCGAGCGGACATGGATGAAGTGGATGTCGAGACCGTCGATCTCGGTCATGAACATCGGCAGCGCGTTGAGCCGGGCCTCGACCTTGCGCCAGTCGTAGTCCTTCACCCAATAACGCGTCAGCATTTCCAGTGTCTCGCGGCGCACGCCCTGGCTGTCGTCCGGTGCGGGCTGGGCGTCGGCCCAGCGGGTTTCAGCGACGCGGCGCTTCATCGCGGTGATGTCCGCAGCGGGGATCGCGACCTTGAACGGACGGATGGCGGTGGAGCCGGTCAGGGCATTCGCAATGCCGGGCATCGCGCCAAGCGCACCGGCGACTGCCGCGCTCGCGGCGGCACCGGCAAAGAACTGCCTGCGGGAACTGGAAAGGGTTGGGATCACGCTATTACTCCTCGACCGGATGTCCTCATCGGGTTGCCAGGGAGATAGCGGAGGCCTTTCGGCGACGCTCGTTAGGTGGGGTTATGCGGCGTTAGAAGGTGCTCACGGGAGCTAACGCCGCACAGCGAGCCCTAACGTGATCCTCCGCGCGGCAGGCCTAGATGAAGACGAGCCCGCTCAGCCGCCTAGGAAGGTTCGAAGACATGCCCAAACTCCGCTCCACCGGCGTCATCGCCACGTCGATCCTCGTCGCCATGGCAGCGACCGCCTTCTGCTGCGCCGAAGCGCTGGGACTGGCCCCCGCCGGGTCCGAGATCTTCGACCTGCGGGACGTCGCCGCCCTGCACTCTCCCCCTTTCGGCGCCATAACGAGGCCCATCAACATGCTGGAAAATGCCACGTCCTGGATCACCCCCGTCCCCGGCGGCCCGCAGTCGCTGCGCGGCAAGGTGGTGATCGTCAATTTCTGGACCTATTCGTGCATCAACTCAATCCGGGCACTGCCCTACCTGCGGGCCTGGAGCGAGCGTTACGCCGACAAGGGCCTGGTCGTCGTCGGCGCCCATGCGCCCGAGTTCCAGTTCGAGCATGAGGCGGCCAATATCCGCCTCGCCTCAAGGCGCCTCGGCGTGCGCTATCCCAACCTTCAGGACAACGACTATGCCGTCTGGCAGGACTTCGCGAACGAGGGCTGGCCGGGGTTCTATTTCATCGATGCCAAGGGTCGGGTGCGCGGCTACCGGATCGGCGAAGGCGACTATGCCCAGAGCGAGCAACTGATCCGCAAGCTTCTCGCCGAAGCCGGACACGATCCTGCCGATATCCCCGTCACGCCGATCACGGGACAGGGCGTCGAGGCCGAAGCGGACTGGGCCGACCTGCGCTCGCCCGAGGCCTATCTCGGCTATGCCAAGGCGCAGGGCTTCTCGTCCCCCGGCGGTCTCGTCAGGGATGCGCCCGGCATCTATAGCCCGGCAGACCGGTTGCCGCTCAATCGCTGGGACCTGTCGGGCGACTGGACGGCAGGTCGCGAGTTCACCACTCTCGACACGCCGGGCGGGTCGATCCGTTTCCGCTTCCATGCCCGCGATGCCCATCTCGTGCTGGGCGCGGCGCCGGACGGCAAGGCCGTGCGCTTCCGCGTCCTGCTCGACGGCGAGGCGCCCGGTGCGAACCACGGCAGCGACATCGACGCGCAAGGCTGGGGCGAAGTCGGGGAAGACCGGCTCTACCAGCTCATCCGCCAGTCCGGTCCGATCGGGGACCGCACCGTCACCATCGAGTTTTCCCGCCCCGGCGTGCGCGCCTATGTGTTCACCTTCGGCTGACCGTGTATGAGCGATTGCAACGACATCGATCAACGGGACGACGAACTCTTGGCGGATACGACCAGCGACAATCGGGGACCGGGCGACCGCTTTTCCTTCGGGCCGTTCAGCCTCGCCCCCGCCGAAAGGCTGCTCCTGAAGCACGGCCAGCCGGTCGACATCGGCGGGCGCTCGTTCGATCTGCTCGTCGCCCTGACCGACCGGCCGGGGCAGGTCCTGTCCAAGCGCGACCTGCTCAAGCGGGTCTGGCCCGATGTCGTCGTGGAGGACGGCAGCCTGCGTTTCCACATGGCAGGGCTGCGCAAGCTGCTGGGCGACGGCGAGGATGGCGCCCGCTACATCGCCACGCAAGTCGGCGTCGGCTATGCTTTCGTGGCGCCGTTCGAGCGTACCGGGATGGCTCTCGTGCCTGAAGCGCTCCCGACCCCGACGTCGCCCAATCCCACCAACCTCCCGCCCCGGCTTGCCCGGCTGATCGGGCGCGACAAGGAGCTGCAACGACTCGCCGACCGGGTGGCGCAATCGCCGCTGTTCACGATCGCCGGGCCGGGCGGCGTCGGCAAGACCGCGCTCGCCGTTGCGCTCGGCCACGAACTTGCGCCTCACTTCGAGAACCGGGTCGCCTTCGTGGACTTCGCCATGCTGGAGAATCCGGCGATCGTGCCTTCGATGATCGCGGGCGCCATGGGCCTTGCCGTGCCTACAGAGGACCCCCTCTCGGTAATCCTTCGCCACATCGGCGACCGGCAGGTGCTGCTGGTGCTCGATAATTGCGAGCATCTGATCGATTCCACCGCCGAAATCGTCGAGCGGATCGTCGAGCAGGCGCCGAACGCCCATATCCTCGTGACCTCGCGCGAGCCACTGCGCATCCGCGACGAGAACGTCCACCGCCTCGAAGCCCTCGGCTATCCCGAGAATCCCGAGACGCTGAGCCGGGCCGAACTCCTCGCCTATCCTGCGGTGGACCTGTTCTGCGAGCGGGCCGGTGCGGCGGACAGCGCGCTGGAGATCGACGAGGAGGCCGCCCGGCTCATTGCCGACATGTGCCGCCGTCTCGACGGCATGGCCCTGCCCATCGAACTGGCCGCGGTGCGCGTCGCCACCCACGGCATCGCCGCCACCGCGCGGCAGCTCGGAGAACGCTTCAGCCTCGCATGGCCCGGCAGGCGCACCGCCAGCCCGCGCCAGCAGACGCTGCAATCGACACTGGACTGGAGCTACGACCTCCTCTCGCAATCCGAGCAGGCCGTGCTCGAACGGCTGGCGATCTTCGTCGGCCCGTTCTCTATAGATGCGGCGCTGGACGTCGGCGCGGATGCCGAAATCGGGACAGACGAAGTTGCGCTCGCACTCGACGAACTCGTCACGAAATCACTGGTCTCGACCAATCGCGCGCTTGATACCGGCGCCTATCGCCTGCTCGAAATGACCCGCTCCTATTCACGCGAGAAGCTGCGCACGCGCGGCCCGGCGTACTATCGCGCGGCGGCCCGGCGCCATGCCGGATTCTTCCTCGGCGAACTGGAGACGGCGGGAGAGCGCGATGCCGAGGCCTTGCGGGACCTCAAGACCCTGCGCCCCCAGCTCGGCAATATCCGCAGCGCGCTCGACTGGTGCTTCGGCGCCGACGGCGAGATCGCGACCGGCGTGCGCCTCGCAGCCGCCAGCGCGCCGGTTTTCCTCGCGATGTCGCATGTGATCGAGTGCCGGAAATGGTGCACGAAGGCGCTCTCCGGCCTCGATGCGGAACAGCATGGCGGCATGGTCGAGCGCACGCTCAGGGACGCCCTCGGCGCGGCGGAGGACATGCTGGCCTGAACTTCAGCGCGCCTCCAGCACCATGTTGAACGGCCCCTCGGTCGCGCGCCTGACATGGGCGAAGCCGCCTTCTCGCACGATCCCGGCAAGCCGCGCTTCCCCCGCCTGCGCACCGAGTCCCTCGCCCACTTCCTGGTCGAGCGAAGTCGGCACGCAGATCATCGTCGAGGCATTGTAGTAGAGTCGCCCGACCGGGTTGAGGTTGTCCTGCGGGGAGTCCCCGGCGATCGGCTCGACGATCATCCAGCTGCCGCCGTGCCCCAGGATCTCGCGCATGTGCGCCGCGCAGCCGCGCGGATCGCCCATGTCGTGCAGGCAATCGTACATGGTGACGAGATCGAAACCGCGCTCGGCAATGTCCTTGGCCCTCGCCACCTGGAAATCGACGCGGTCGCCAAGTCCGTGCTCGGCGGCGTGACGGCGCGCCTCCGCGATCGAGGGTTCGTGGAAATCGTAGCCGGTGAAGCGGCTCTGCGGATAGGCCTCGGCCATCAGCAGGGTAGAGAAGCCGACCCCGCAACCGACATCCGCCACCCTCGCTCCTCTGCGAAGCCTGTCTTCCATGCCCTCCAGCGCGGGTATCCAGTTCTGAACGATATTGTTGACGTAGCCGGGGCGGAAGAACGCGCCGGTCGCGCAAAACAGGCAACCGGCATGGTCGCCCCAGCGCACCCCCTCGCCGGTGCGGAAGCAATGCTCGACTTTGGCTTCCGCCTCGATCATCGCGGCGGCCAGTTCGAAGGCTCCGGCCAGATAGACCGGGCTGTCCTTCACGACGAAGACCATCGCCTGCTCGGGCGAAAGGCTGAAAGCCCCCGCCGCCGCGTCATAGTCGGCATAGCCGTTCGCCGCCTGCGCCATCGCCCATTCGCGGACATAGCGTTCGTGCAGCCCCCCGGCACGCGCGGCCAGTTCCGGCGCCGTGGCAGGCCCCTGCGACAGGGCGTCGAACAGACCGAGCCGCAATCCTATCCGCACCCCGGGAACGGCCAGCGCTCCCCCGAGATCGCCCAGCATCTTGCCGACGAAGGCATGAAGCCTCGCTTCGTCGATGAGTTCCGTCATGGCATCCTCCGCGTCGATCTCGCAGAAAACCCCCAGCCGGAGGACATAGCATATCGGGACCGACAGCGGGACAGCGGCCAGCCCACGACCCTAACTATTCCGAGGTAGGTCGGGAGCCACACACATTGGCGCGCGACTCCCGGTCGCGATCCTTACAACGTGCCGCGCAGCGTTACCGAGACATTGCGCGGCGTCGCATAGCGGGCACTGCCGGTAGCCAGCCCGGAGTAATAGGTCGCATCGAAGACATTATCCAGATGGGCGGTCAACGACAGGCGCTCCGAGAACCGATAGCTGGCCATCAGATCGAGCGTGGCGAGACTGTCCTGGGTGTAGAACACGCCGTTCGGTCCGGCATATTCGGCGCGGGTCTTGCCCTGCCATTGCAGGTTTCCGCCCAGCGTCAGCCCATCGAGATCGCCCGGAAGATGATAGGTCGTGAACATCTTGAAGCTGTTCTTCGGCACTTGCGGAAACTGCCGCAGGCCGTCGCGGTCTTCCGCCCGGGCATTGGCGAAGCCGCCTGCCACGCGCCAGCCGGCCAGGACTTCGCCGTTGACCTCCACCTCGAAGCCGGACGACTTCATGCCCGACACCGCATGATAGGCGGTGCTGCCGTTCGGCAGGGTGATCGGGCCTTCGTCGGGGACGGCATAGTTGTCCTGCTTCATGCGGAACACCGCCGCGCTGGCGCTCAGCTTGCCGTCGAAGAAGTCCGCCTTCAGACCGGCTTCGTAAGTATTGCCTTCCAGGGGCGCCAGCATCTTGTTGTTCCGGTCGCGATAGGTCTGCGGCTCGAAGACGCTGGCATAGCTGACATAGGCCGAGATAACCTTGTTGAAGTCGAACACCAGACCGGCATAGGGCGTCATCACTGCCTTCTCGTTGAGTTCGGGCGTATAGGTTCCGACCCCGGTGGTATCCTTGGAATAGGTCTCCTGCTTCCACCAGGTAAGCCGCCCGCCGACGATCACCGACAGCGGCGCGATCGGCTTCAGCCGCGCGACACCGGCGGCGGAGCTGGTCTCGATGCGCTTGCCGGTGCCGCCCCCGGTCGCCTCCAGATCGGGCTTGGGGGTCTGACCCGTCTCGAAGAATTCGAGCGCGTTGATCGACTTCATGTAGTCCGGGCCGTCCCACCAGCCCGGATAGAGCGGCCCCTTGTCGTCGAACCGTGTATGGCTGAGCGTCAGCGCGACGTGCTGTTCCTGTCCGAGCGCCTCGAAACTGCCCCGCAAGTTGGCATAGATCGCGTCAAGCTTCAGGTTGGATGCCCAGCGGGTGGAATAGAGCGTGCCGCCAAGGCCCGTCTGCTTGTCGATCGCATTTCCGAAGAAATAGCCGATGGTCTCGTCGTAGGAGCCGGACTTGTGCTCGGCATCGATCTCCAGATTCCAGTTCGGGCTGAAGGCATGCTTGAGCGAGGCGAACACATTGGTACTCTTCCGGCGGAAGTCCGACCAGTCTGCGCCGCCGTTGGTCGAGCGGGCGAAGTTCGTCTCCGTGCCGTCGGTGAAGTAGATCGGCAGGCCCCCGCGCGAAGCGCCGGTGTTTTTGAAGTTCTGATATTCCACGCCCGCCGTGAGCAGGGTATCGGGCGTGAGGTCCGCCTCGACGACGCCGTAGAGGGCATGGCGCTTGACGTGCTCGCGATCGATGAAGGTATCGTTCTCCTGCCAGGCTCCGGCGACCCGCGCGCGGATCCGCCCATCGGACGTCAGCGCGCCGCCCAGATCGCCTTCAAGCCGGTACATGTCCCAGTATCCCGCCGTGGCCGAAAGGCTGGCGTGGGTCTCGGCGCCCGGACGCTTGCGGATCATGTTGATCGCCGCGGAAGGCTGGCCGGTGCCGGTCATCATGCCTGCCGAGCCGCGGATCACCTCCACGCGCTCATAGGCGATGAGATCGGCGGTATCCTCGGTGAAGCCATAGATATTCGCCGGGCGGGCAATGCCGTCCACCAGATAGTTCTTTATCTGAGACCCGCGCGACGTGTAGTTCGTGCCGTCCGTTCCCAGGGCGCTGGTCCGGTTGGTTTGGACGCCGACGATTTGCTCCATCACCTGGGAAATGTCGAAGAGCCCCTGCTCCTGGATCCGCGTGCTGTCGAGCACGGTGACCGACTGTGGCGTTTCGCGGGAGGAAAGGCTGAGACCGGTCGCCTCCGTTGCGCCCGTCACGACGATGGCATCGGGATCGGGATCGGGATCCTCCGACGCGGTGTTCGCATGGGCGACGGGGGCGATCAGACCGGCGGCGGATAACAGGCTGAACGCCAACACCGACGAAACGGAATAGCGTGCACGGATATTCATTCTGACGGACATTCTGGCCCCCTCATGATGGTGCTTTCGGAGAATCGGGCACCGACTTCACGCGGCAGCTAATGCGAATGAATATCATATGCAACATCGCAGAAACGTTTCGCATTCCAACAGTCATTATGCGCGCAACGGTCGGCGTTCGCCGCTGACCGAGGATGAATCCGAGCAGGGCTCCCTGCTCCCGGCGCTCAGAAGGCTGCTCTCATGTTCGCCGTCAAGCCTTTGTTGCACAGTAAAGGCACCGGCGACGCCGGAGATTGAATTGTATAGATGCGCAAGGATGGAGACGGAACTGAGACGACGGTTGAGCAAGCTCTC
>PJTO01000191.1_pt1 | contig 59429 bp, 88 predicted proteins | sample 1512101 | NCBI WGS metagenome assembly PJTO01 (sample SAMN08177690, study PRJNA422409) | Soil metagenome, whole genome shotgun sequencing project.
CCCTGATAAACCGCCGGCGGTGCCGAGGCGATCTCACTTTTGCTGTTCGAGCACGCGGCGCAGGTCATCAGGCAGGCGACGAGCCATGAGTTCGCGAACTTCCGCATTGCTTTTCTCCAGTTCCCGGATCTGGACGGCTGAGGCGACGCCCTGTTGTTCAATGAGGGCGAGCTTGTCCTGAAGGAGGATCGTGTTCTGCTGCTCAAGGGCGCGGAGGCGGTCCTGCTCGGCGACGTGCGCTGAAAGGCCCTTGTTGGCGACGCCAAGCGCAGCGATCTGGTCGTCCTTGGTAGCGAGCTGATCATTCTGCCGCTGGATGTGCAGATAGCCCGCGATCGTCGCGCCGATGCCGCAGACGGCCAGAACCCCGACCATCGCGAATAGTTCGGACTTCCATGGGGTCAGAAAGCTGATGAGCCATTTCACGGCCTTTCCTCCTCTTGAGCTTTCGCGGCCGCCACCCTCTTGTCGGTGTTGGCGCGCAGTTTGACCCCCAGTTTTTCGTAGACGATGCGTTCGAGCATCCTGATCGTGACGTTTGCCCCCAACCATCCGAACAGGCCGACGATCGGGCCGGTCCACAAGGGATCGAGGCCCATCGCCAGGCAGAGGAGCATGACGAGGAATCCGACGAAGCCGGACGAAACGGCCTCGGTCATGGCGCGCAGCCAGTTCAGCTTATTGCCCTTGTCGTGCTCGCGCATGGCATGCCCGAGAAGGCCGCCGACGGCTGCAAGCAGGGTGTAGGCCGCTGCCGTGAGCCAGTCGGATAGCGAGAAGTGTTCCATGTGCCCTCGATGTAGCTCAGCGAGCCCATTCGCCGGTTTTTCCGTGCAGCCAGGTCAGGAATTGGCCGACGGTCTTGCCCTTGAGGATCGAGGGGTTCGCATTCGTCGCCGCGGTTCCGGCAATCTGGTCTGCCCGATCGTTCACGTCAGCAGCGATCACCTTGGCCGCCGTGCCCGCGCCGAAGAAGTGCGCGGCATAGAGCGAGGCTTTGTTGATCGGGATACCCTTAGCTTTGAGGGTGGCGACGTTCTTCTCGGTGAAGGTCTTGGCGCGCGCGGTCTGCTCGCTCTCGGGCGGCGTGAGGCCGCCGAATGCCTTGCTGGCGTCCGCGCCCCACTTGCCGCCTTCGCCGATCCAGGTCGACTTGATGAACTGGTAGAGACCAGAGGCACTGGAGGTCTGCGCCTTGATGTACGGGCGATTGCCGCTCTCGATCTTGGCGAGCATGGGCCAGTAGTCGTCGGGAATGCTGGTGGTCGCGGACATGCGCGGTGCTCCGAATGCGTCTAGGAGATTATCGAAGGCAAGGACGTTGCCGGGGTCGTTGAACAGGCCGGGCCGGGAGATGGCACGGACGGCATCGAAGGCGGCCTTGCGTGGATCCTCCATGACGATCAGTCCCCGGCCTGCGCGTCGACGATGGCCTGCACACGCGCGATCTCGGTTTCGAAATAGCCGGTGACGTTGCGCATGGTAGTGACGATCGCGGACGCCTGGTTGAAGGGCGTGCCGAGAGTGTTGTCGGAAGCGATCTGCGGGAGCAGGGCCTCGATATCGTCGGCGAGCGTTCCAGCCTTGCCGGACTTCAGGGCGTCGCGGATGGCCTTGAGGCCGTCCAGGTTGGCGATGGCGATCTGGCGATCAAGGTCGTTGCGCTGGGCGAGCAGTTCGGCGGCGGTGGGCATGGGTCAGGCTCCTTCCGGCGGCAGAGGCATGCGGATGGGCGCAGCGATCGGCGCGTCTTCCGCCTCCACGCCGTCCAGTTCGTCAAGCGTGTCCGCAATGTTGATCTGCATCGGGCTCCCCTGAAGGTTCACGAACAGGCAGGCCCGGATGCCGCTCGGGTCCGAGAGAACTTCGCGACGAGCCACAATGCGCGATCGCGCGAAGATCGCGCGGCCCTGCTGCATGGCGGTCGCGGCTTCATGGCCTTCACCGACCGTTACCTTCTCCACGATCTTGACCTCGATGGGGTTGATCATGGCAGCGGCATCGAGGACGGATTTCTTCACGAACCCATATTGGTCGGAAAGCTGTTCCGTGATGGCGCCGCCGCCCATGTCCCACATGATCGCGCTGGGGTTGATGCCGTCGCACGGACGCATCACGGCGATGATGCATCCGGCAGGGATCTCAAGCCGCTCACCGGCGGCCGTCTTGAGGTGCAGCATGAAAACTCCTTCCGCCCGAGCATGTCAGAGGGAGGGCTGGCGAATTACCGCCGTCAGTAGTTGGTCACGTCGAGCAGGTAGCAGATCGCTGCGTACTCATAGTCTGGGGGCAAACCGGCGCCGCCGGGGTAGGGGCCGGAGGTCCCGCCCGTGATATTCTCGGCCCGCAATTCGGTGGCGGTGAAGTACATTTGACCGATGACCACGCTGTAATTCGACTGTGGTGGATCATCCGGGCCCGATGGGACTGAGAACGCAAATCCTCGGGTGCCGCCGAAACTCATAACGGCATAAGCCCTGCTGGAGCTGAGGCCGTTGACTACCACCGCAGCGCCGCTGGACGGAAAATAGCTTCCTCCGCCGACGATCTTCATGACCCGTAGATCACTGCGAAACGTGATGGCGCCAGTTGACGGATCGCGCACTACATGCGCCCACGCGGCAATCGATGTTGCGGGCGGCGGGATATCGAACAAATACCAGGTGAAGGACCCTGTTCCGATCACCCTGAAGGTGAACGTGACGCCGCTGGCCGCGCAGGATATAACCATGGCGCGGGACGTCCCGGTTGCCCGAACGGCCAACACTGGCGAAGTGCGACCCGAGAAGGTCAAGAGCGCCTCAATTCCCGTGAATGAAGACGTGCCCTTCTGGACAAACGTCAGGTTCTTGTAAGTGCTATCGATCTGGATGGTGTTCGATGAATTGCGAACGCGTCGGCCCCAAACCATCAGTAGACCCCGTAGATAATCGTGCAATCGATCCCGTAGGGGTTCGTCCAGCTGAGCGTCGTACCGCTGACTGTGACGCTGGCCATGAAAACGCCGGTATCGAGACCCCCCGCTTTTGGCACGGTGAGAAAGAATGGCGCGCCTTGGGAGAAGCCGGGCACATTGATCGAACCGGCGCCCGTGCCGGAGTTGGTGATCCCCAGCACCCGACCTAAACGATCCGTGAAGTCCGTCAAAATCTCGCCAGTGACCGGATGCCGGGTTCGGAAGCCCCAGGCCATCAGGTGATCCAGCCTTCTTCGATCACGCGAATGCCATTGAAGAGGATGTATTCGGTGGTCCTGCCGCTGCTGTCGACGGTGATGTATTTGCCATCAGAGCCGTTGCCGCCCGGCGGGATCATCTTGAACCTATCGGCGCGGATCGTGAAGTCGGCTCGCGCGCCGTTGTTGTTCAAAGCGATACCGCTGACGTAGCCGTTTGCGTCGATCTCCACGCCCCATCGCCCCATGATCGAGGTGATGTTGTTGTTGATCGTCGTGATCGCCGTCTGCTGCTGGGTGATCGTTACGCCTTGGGTGCTGACGGTGGTCGAGAGTGAGGCGTATTGGGTGGTCAGGGTGGAGAGGGCTTGGAAGGTCTGCGTGATCGAGGCTTCGGGCGAGAAGCGTGACCACTGCGAGCCATATTCCAGCTTCGCCCGACGGAACCCGATGGGCTGATTGCTGCGTACTGTACCAAGGATGATGCAGTAAAGCCGCGTTGTTCCGGTCGGAACAGTGACAGAAGTGGCTATCAGCGAACGGCGAGTGTCATCATTGCTGAAATCAAAGTCACCCCCGGCCGACCGTATCGGGCCATCAAGAATAACGGTTCCGCCCGCATTTACGCATTGCATTTTGCAGTACACGTCAGATGTGCCAAACGACAGCGGGTCAACGGAAAGTGTGTAAGTTCCTCCAACAGTAGGATTCTCAATTGGATTAAAATAGAAATTCTGGAATCCATTGACACTAGTTGTAGCGACAGGCCCCCACGACTGACTGTTGCTGAATATAAAGGCGCCCGAATTAGCCACGCCGGTGACAAATCCGTTCTCAAGCCCACCATTTGGCAGCAAGTTTGCACCAGACGCCGAAACGCGGGTGGTCAGCGTGGCGACATTGGTGTTCAGCGCCGTGATTGCAGTCGCATTCTGCGTGATCGACGCGCTTTGCGCTGACACAGTGCCCTGCAGCGACGCGATGTTCTGGTTCGCCGTCGTGATCGCCTGCGCATTCAAGGTGACATTGGAGTTTGTCGTGCTGAGGTTCGTGGTCAACGTCGCGATCTGCCCCGCCTGCGTCGACGAGGCCGTCTGAAGCTGCGTGATCGATGCGCTGTTCGCCGTTACGGTCTGGGACAGGCTTGCCAGCTGCCCGGCCTGATTGTCGGCCGTAGTCAGGATGCTCTGGATCTGCGCGGCCTGATCGCCCTGCGTGGTTTGCAGGATGGTGATGTTCTGGCCGTTGGCGAGGATATCGGCCTGCGCCTGCGTCAGAGCTGCCTGTGTGGCTGCCGCGTCCGTCTGGAGGTCCGCGATCGTCTGTTGGGCAGCGGCGATGTTGGCCTGGGCCTGTTCAATGTCTTCGTCGAGCTGAGCAAGAGCTTCATCCTGATCTTGAAGCTGGTTCTCGATCGTGGTGATCTTGCCAACGCCGGTGATGACCTGCTCGAAGATCGTGGTGTCGCCGTCGATCACGCCCACGCGGTAGCTGATCCGCACGTCGTATGCGGTCTGGCTTTCCAAGGGAGAAATGACGTGGCGCACGGCGTCCACCGCCGAAAGGATCGCCGAGTTGGTCCACCCGTCGGCCTGCGTCTCACCGGGAGCATGCAAGCGGTAGTCGATCACGATCGCGTCAGCCGAGGGCATCTCGCTTTCGCCCGCAACCAGCAGGGCAGGGAAGCCTTCGCCGGACGTGGTGCCGGTGACAGACCATTCCGCTTCGACCGGTGCCGGTGGCTTCAGATCCGGCGCGGAGGGCGACCACGGCGCGGGCGGGGTGGTGGTCTCGCCGAGTGCAAAGGCGTGCTTGGCATGCGTCTCGGTCTCGGCCGTGAACGTCACCTTGCCCGTGGCCGGGTTTATGCCGCGCTGCGTGATCAGCACCGGCTGATTGTCGAGGCCTTCCTCAGGGACATTGAGGTTGACCACGTCGCCGGTCTTCAGGCCAATCCATTCCGGCCCGGTCGTGAAGGTCCACGGCCCCGCCTCGCGACTGTTCACGATTTCGTAGGCAGCGAGCTGGCCCGGCTGCTTGGCCTCCTGGCCGGAGAAAACCTGGACCAGCGGGAAGTCGATTTCCTTGGTGCGCTTGCCCCTGTCGGCGGTCACGTACTCCGGGACGGTGATCGCAGTGCCGCTGATTACGGACCAGTCGCTATCCTCGTCGACATACCGAGGGATTACCGAGCTGATGCGCTCGCGGCGGGTCTTGGTCGCTGCGATCGAGAGGCCGTCGTGAAGATGGTAGCTCTGGATCGTCGTGATGGCCGTGCGCGGCATGTTGACCAGGCAACCGATCATTGCGGCCGTCTGGGTCGGGCGGGCACCACCGGCCTGAAGAATGCGCTTCAGCGTGTCCCACTTGCTGTCCGTGGTCCACTCTACGCCGCCGACCTTCCAGCCATTGGCCTCGCAGACGTTGGCGCATTCAACGAACTCGGCGACGCGGATGTTCGCGACCGGCGCGCCGATGCCGCAGGTCCGCTCGCCGTTCTGCCAGCGGCCCAGCGCCCAAGTGAGGGCGTGCAGGCCGGGGTTATCCGACCAAACATAGGTCGATTCCTGGAGGGCGCGGCAGGTGCCGGAACCGCCGGGATAGGTGCTATCGAGGCGCGGATCGTAGACCTTGACCCATTTGCCGATCCAAGCAGGCTCCGGCGCACCGGCGCCGTACATCTCGCCCTGCTTGTTGTAGCGTAGGCACCACATCGCGTGGGTGATGCCGGAGAGCTTGTGCTGCGATGTCCAGCCCGGTGCGGTGCCGCCGCCCAGCGAAAGAGCCAGCGCCGAAGCCATCGGGCCGCCGCCGGTGTGGACCTTCTGCGCCTGATAGTCGTGATAGGTGCCGATCGCGTTGCCGCTGGCATCGAAGGTCACCACCTCATTGTCGGCGGTGAACTTTTCGATGCTGTCGATCTGGCCGCCGATGCTGAGCAGGGCGCCGAACCAGAGCAGGTCGTTGAACTTGGTGTAGCCCGGCCGGGTGTTGGTGTTGGCGTAGATGCGCAGGCCGGACATGCGGGTGCGGCCCATGGCATAGGGCAGGCCGCTTTGGGGATTCGTCTGGAAGGTGGTGGCGCTGCCTTGGTTCGAAATGCCAGGGGCGGCAACGGCGGTGACAGCCGAGAGGACGCCAACAGCAAGGCCGCCATACGCACCGATTGCGCCGAGCGTTGCCGCCGATGCTACACCAGCGATGCCGCCAGCAGTCACGCCAGCGACGGCCGGGGCGGCAAGGCCAGCTGTGGTGGCAACGAGGGCGACAGCAGCAACGACCATCCCGGCGGTGCGGAGGGCCTTCATGGCAGGACGCTCCAGGCGCGCAGGACCGATTCCGGTTTGGGCTTGAGAGTGATCAGGCCGGGATGATCGTCATGGAAGCAGAAGACGTTCCCGTTGCTGGCATAGATGCCGATGGCTCCGATAGGGTTCTCAGCTACGATCTCCACGATATCGCCGGGGAGCATGCGCGCAGGGACGATCGGGACCAGCCCGAGACCGTCGGCCATCTCTGCAAGGGTAGAGTAGCCCAGGCGCTTCAGGGCCTTGGCCGCGCCGAGCAGGGTGGTGTACCGGCCGGCCTTGCTGATCAAAATCTTGTAGCCGAGCTGCTTGAGGTGGAAGGCAGCGACGCGGGCGCAATCGACCTTGCCCCATTCGAAAGGCTTATCGCGGAATTTGGTCATGGTCGCCTCGATCGCGGCGTGGCGGCGTTCGAGCGGGGTCACGAGTTCGCCACCCGCTGATTGCCGGTGATGACCGAAACTCCCTTGGCGGTGGCCGTACTTTTCGGAGGCTTCACGCCCCAGTACAGATTGACGTCAGTGCCGGTCATGAATTCGAGGCCCTTCTCGCCGGGCCAGATGGACTGGTGCCAGCCATTCGAGGCGCGCTGGCCTTCCTCGACCTCAAACAGGCGCTCGAACACGCTGACGATGGTGAATTCGACCGTGCGGGCGCCGGACTGGTCCACGTCGATCTTTGGCACATCGATTTCGCCGAGGAACACGGTCTCCGGCTGCCCAAGGAGCAGGCCGGTAATCGGATCGACTGCGCCAACCATGAGGCGGGCTACGCTGCCCTGCATCGCGGGGTTCGCCAGCGCCGCGGTCGCGGGAAGGTCCGGCGGCATGAGCGTCACGCTGATCTCCGGCGCGCTGTCGCCGATCTCTTCATTCAGGTCGGAGAGGGTGGCGATGGTGCCGAACGTTTCATCACGGCCGACATAGGTTTCGCCATCGATCACGAGGCTGGCCGAACCATCGAGCAGGCGGATTGTGTAATCGGGAAGCTCAATGCGCAGGGCACCGAACAGAAGGACGGACGGCTGCGCCAGCGCGTTCTTGAGGGTCGGATCCACTACGCCGCCTCCATCACGGAGAACGAGAAGGCGCGGGCGTTGTCGAGGCCGATCTGCCAGGAGATTTCGTCGCCGGGTAAAACAAGGCCCTCGATCATGGGCTGGGCGATCTCAAGCACATCGTTCGCGGAGAGCGGGGTGCGCAGCATGGGGAAGATCGAGGCCGTCAGATTGCCCCCGGCGCTGGCTGTGCCGTCGGCGGTGAACATGTAAACGTAACGGCGGCCGGAATGGATGATGCTGAAGAACTGGCCTTCCTTCACCGTGTACCCCGCAGCAAAGCCCTTGATTGGGATCGACGTACCGCTGGCGACCGCCGCGTTGATCAGCGGGGCGCCGGGCGCGCCGGGGTCGAAGTCCAGTAGGGGCCAAGGCAGGATGACGGTGGACTGCCGCCCCTGAAGCAGGCGGGAGATATAGACCATTCCGCCGTCCTCGACGCCCAACGGCGGCATCTCGACCTTGAGGCCGAAGCGGGTGCCCAAGCGGTTGATGCGCTGCTCAGGGCCGCCGAGGAAGGGCGTCAGGACCGTGCCGAAGTCGCGCAGCAAAGGCTGGTAGTCGGTCGGCATCGGGCAGGTGGGCAGGGAGATCGGCATTGCGCCTGAAAGGGTGCGCGATTGGGGCGGTGGCGGTTACCGCCGTCACCTGCCGGGGATGCGCCTGCGTGCCGCGCGCGCCGCGTCCGTGCCCGCTGCCGACCGCGCCTGCTCGCCGGATGCTAGAGCCATGGGAGCCGCCACCCGCGTTGCGCCTTGCGTCACCTTCGCGTCGAAGTAATCGTTGGCCTCAACCTTCACGACGACGGTCTGCTGAACGGGCCGTGCGGTAGCGCCTGCCGCAGTGACGCCCGCCATGGAAGCTGCCGATCGCGCATTTGCCATAGCCGCGAGGTTCTGCACTCCGATGCGTTTCACCGCATCCGCCGGAACCACGAATTCGCCTTTGTGGACGATGCCCGCGGCCTGGTTAGCAGGGCCGTCGCCGGTATACCCGCCCGAGGAGAAGCCGGGGATCTTCACCGAGTTCGCCGCGCTGGCCAGGGCACCATAGTTCACGCCGGAGAGCTTGCTGCCGCCGCCGAGGCCGAACATCGAGAACAGGCCGCCCCCAGCGCTACCGAAGATCGCCTGTTTGATCTGGAGCTTGATCAGGTCGGAAATGATCGAGTTGATCACATCGCCCGCGACCCCGCCGAGCTTGATGTACTCCTGTGTCGCGTTGGCGATGCTGTCGCCCAAGCGGTCGACGGCATCGATCTGGATGTTCTCGATCGCGTCGCCCATGTTTGCAGCGGTATCCCGCGCCTCGCGGCGACGCTGTTCAAGTGGGGATTCGTACTGGCGGCCGATGCGTTCGGTGTCGTAGCCCTTGAGCTGATCCAGAATGCGGAGGCGCGCTTCGGCGATCTGCTTCTGAGCGTCAGATGCCGTCGCACTGTCGATCACCGCCTGCTGCTCGGCGCGCTCCTGCTCATATGCGAGGTCGAGCAGCTTGAGTTCGATCTCACGGCGATCGGCGCGAGTGATGGCAAGGTCTGCCTGGGCGCGCAGCAAGTCCTGATCGTTCTGGACACCAGCTCTGGCATTGTCGAGCGCTTCGCGGGCAAGTTGCTCCTGCTCTTCGCGGTTGATGGCGTTGCCGAGCAGGCCAGGCTGGACTGTGATATCCCCACTGTCAGTCGGGGGCGCCCCATACAGTTTCTGAATGCGGGCGAGAGCGGCCTTTTTCTGCTCTGCCGAAAGCTGATCGTCGTCGTTGATGTCGGCGATGCGCTGCTTTCGCTCCTCAGCGAGGATCTCGCGCTGAATATCCGCCCTGTCCTCGGCGCTGGTGGCGAGATCGAGGCGGGCTTGCAACTCCTCGATGGCGAGGCGGGACATCTCCCGCTCGGTCCGGTCCTTCCGCTTTGCATGAGAGGCCGCAGATCCCGATGCGGCAGCAATTGCCGCCGTCTCGCCGACGCCCTTCTGGAGGTTGCCGATGATGGCCTTCTCGCGCGCGATCTTGGAATTGATCGTCGCCAACTCCTTGCCGCTCGCCCCAGCCTTCAGCTTTTCAAGGTCGGCGAGCACGGCCTGATGCTTGGCGAGCGACTTCGCATTTGCGTCGTCGCCGCCGCCTAATTCCTCTTGCCGGAAATTGGCGAGCGTGGAGTTGGTGACCTTGGCCAATTCCTCTCGCGCGATCGTCTCATTTTCGATCGCCGCGTTAAGCTGATCTCGTCCCTTTTTCTCGCGTTGGGCAGCATCCTTTGGATTGGTGAGGCCTACCGCATTGAACAAGGCACTCAAGCCGCGCCCGATCGTGCCCTGCGGGCTTCCGGATGCCTGATTGCTCGGCCGCTTGCGCTCGGTATCCGCCTGCTGGTTGACTGCCTGCTGCGCCAATCTGCGGTTCTTCTCCGCATCTACAAGCGCGGCTTTTGCCTGCTCAATGGCAGCATTCTTCGCCTCGGCGGCTACTCGCGCCCACGCGTTCGCCAGCAGGTTAGCCTCACCCGTCAGGTTCGCGGTGGCGGTCAGTGCGTCCCGCTGCTTCTTGGTGAGATTGTTCGTTTCAGCGGCGGCCTGGGCCTTCTTCTGCCGCAGAGCCTCGAACCTGGCCGTCTGCCCCTCGATCGATGCGGAAAGATCGTCGGCCGCAGCCTGAGCAGCTGCCTCACGCGCCGACAGGACTGCAAACCCCGCGCCCAGCGCCAGGACAGCCGCGCCGATTGGTCCGCCGACGGCCGCAAGCAGGGCATTGCCCGTGCCAGCAGCAGCGCCCTGCGCTACCGCAAGCCGAGTGACGGAGGCGGCAGCAATATCCGCAGCCGCCCGCTCGCCGAGCAATGCGACGTTGGCTTGGTAGGTAGCTGTGGCCATCGCTTCGGCGGTCAGGGCGGCACGGGTGTTCGCAGCCGCCAACGTCGCCGACGATATCGCGCCCTTGGCCGCCGCGGCAACGTAACCCACACCGATCGCTGTCGCGAGCGTGGCAAGGGCAGGGAGGATCACGCGCAGGTTCTCGGCAATGTAGGAGATGCCTTGGGAGACCTTGGCGCTCGCAGACAGCGACTGATCGGCCTCGCCGATGTATTTTCCGAGGGCGTTGTTCAGGATGGTGAGGGCGCCACTGAGCGTAAACGCCGCCTTCTCCGCATCCGCCATGAGCGAGGGCATGCCGCGTAGCCCGGCCTGGACGAATTCCTTGGTGCTGACGTTTCCGCTCTTTACCGCAGCGGTGAGCTTGGTCACCGATCCCGCAAATCGATCCGAACCGTTGGCCACGGCCTGTAGGAGCGGGCGGGCGCCATCGATCAGGCTGTTGTACTCTTCCGCCTGGATCGTCGACCCGCCCAGCGCCTGTGAAAGCTGCAACAGCGCGCCAGAGGCCTCTTCGGCGGATTGACCCGACACCTTGAGTGCAGCGGATGTTCCGGAAACGAGCTGGAGCAACTGCTCCTGATTGAGCCCCAAGTCCTTCGAGTTGGCTGCGATTCGGCTATACAGCGTGCCAACACTCTCCAGTTCGGAGCCATATTTCTGGGCGATTGCGTATAGATCGTTCTGGACCTTGCCGAGCTCCTGCCCCTCAAGTCCAGCCACCTTCAACGAGTTGGTGAAGCGGGTGTAAGCGTCGGCCAGACTGGCAACTTGGCCGACGGAAATACCGATGCCCGCAGCTGCCCCCAATCCCTTGAGCGAATCAGAAATTCCGCCGAGCGAAGCCCTCATCTGCCGCTCAAGGTCTTGAACGTCCCGCTCCATAGAGCCGAACCTCTGGTCAACCACGCGGCTGACGTTGTTGATGTCAGAGAGGAACTGCCCCCTCTCCACCATGAGGCGCAAGATAACAGGATCGATTTCGGCCATTGCGGCAGGTTATCTCCGCGGGCTATGCGGGATTACCGCCTTGGGGGATTGAAGTGCTTCAGATCATTGGTTGGCTTGGGTGTGTGTACCTGTTGGTCAAAGCGTTCGAGATTTACTCGTCGAGCGCCTTCCGGAACGATGCTGGGAACCTGAAAGAGGGGGCCACCGCAGCCGCTCTAATCGCATTCTGGGGCGCAGTGGGTTTTGCGATTTGGCTCGGCGCCCAAGGTGGAGCTTTCCCGACGGACAAGTCTTCCGAACCAAGCGCCGATGAGTTGGGCGCGGCCATTACTCGGCAGTGCATCGAGCTAGCTCGAACTCCTGAGGATGCTGCAAAATGCACCCCCTGATAGACAGCCTAAAGCGACTCTTCTCCCGAAGAGAGGATCCATCAGTGCTTACAAGCGATCATCAGTCGGCCAATGCACTTCTTCAAGAGAGCGAGCCTGTTACAATAGCTGCCGCGCGCGAAGCGACTCTCGGAAGAGTTCTCACCTTATCTGGATGCGCCGAACCTTCTTTGGCGAATATTAAATACCTAGCTAAGTTTTCTTCCGCCGGGCGCATGGATTACAAAACTCTCGTGCGCGATGGCGAGATTCTAGATTCCGGCACAAAGAAGGCGCTAGGGGTCAGAACCCGCGCGTTCGTAGGATCTGACTTCTTCGCCATCCTTAACACTAAGGGCAAGACCGACCCGACCGAAGCTGCAAGCAGGATATGCTCGATCTACAATAGGCAGATGGAGTGCCTCTCTGACCTAGCGCGAGGTCCATCATACATCGACGGGGATCGGCGACTGAAATTTTTTCCGTCGAATATGGCTGCTGGTCCGTGCCAAGAAGCAAAGCGCCGCAGTAAGAAACTCGTCAACCCAGGAGAGGCTGATCTCCTCCCTCTCCAATCTTGCCAACATCCCGATCAGTGCGGCTGTCGGTACCTGATGAAGGATTACACCTGGTGATCGGCCCACGCCGCCTTACCGATGCGCATCCACAAAACGACGTAGCCGCTCCGGATCGCCAGGAGCCTTCGGTTCTGACCCCGGCGCGGCGTGTGCTTCGTTGTGGGCTTCCAGCGCTTCGAAGTAGCCGGAGAGTGACAGTCGCTCCCAATCCAGATGCATACCGCCGCAGTTGGAAATCAGCTGTCCTTTTCGGAGAGGCTGGGGGCCAGCGGCTCCTCCCCCGCGCCGTCCGCTTTTTTTAGGCTGATGCCGACGATCGCTGCATGCAGGATCGACCAGGCGACGTGGAGCCCTTCTATCATGGGGCGGCTCGGGAACACGTAGCCCTCGACCAGTTCGCGAGCCGTCTGCGGGCCGACTTCGATTTCAGCGCCGTCCACCATGCCAGAATTGCCGCCGATCAGGCCGAGGCGGATCGTCTCGCGGATTTCAGCGACCATCGCCGAACCGCCGCCGAGGTAGACGGGCGCAGTGCCATCGATGGCAAGCCCGGCACCCATGGCGTCGTACATCGCGAAGATGGACTTATCTCCACACTTGCGCTCCAGCTCGACCACCTGAGGGAGGCCGAGCCAGAAACGATAGTCGCCGTCCCCGAAGGCCAGCGTGACGGCGGTGTCCGGCATCAGGCGGCGGCGGTCCAGGTGAGGGCGCCTTCGCCTTCCAGCGTGATTTCGGCCGTACCTGCGCTGTCCTGCGAATAGGACTGGTTGCGCGTGGTCATCAGAGCGGTGCCGCCATAGGTGCCCATGAGGTCGCCGCCGTCGGTGCCGTCGTCGCGATACAGCTCGATCGCGTAGGTTTTGCGGACGCCGAAAGCGTCGCTCATCTCTTCTTCGAGATCGATATTGTCGGAGCCGGTGCCGCTGATCGACCAGGACGAGCCGGTAACGCGCAGCTTGCGGGTGCCAGGCCGGTTGGGCTTGGCGCAGTCACGGCGATAGGTCTCGTTGGTCTGGGCGGTGCGGTTGATGGTGACGCCCTCGATGCCGCAGACGAGCGTGAGCACCGCGGGCGGGCCGTCGGCGGTCTGAATCTTGATGAGGGCGAAATCTGCGCTATTCGGCTCGGACACGGGCAATCTCCAGCATGGTTTGCCGGAGGGTAGAATGCCTCAGTCTTCGGCCTTACCGCCGTCAATGGTGTGGAACCGGGCGCGGGCGCGATCGGCATTCCAGTCGGACAGCTCGGGAGACGCTGCCTGGAGGATCAGGCAGCGCAGGCCATGGGCCGCTTCCTCGTCGCCCTCGCGCTCCAGGCGGTCGGCGGCATCCGCGATGTCGTCAGGGTCCACCGCTTCGATGCGGATCATCTGAGACAGGAAAGCGCGCAACATGCGCTCGGCGAGAGGGGCGTCCATCCAGGCGGTGTATCAGCCCTGGTAGGCCCTTGCACGAACAAACGCGATCCCGTGCCAAGCGTCAGCCTCTGCGCCGTCGCGCATGAGACGTGAGGACTGGACCAGGAACTGATAACGGCGGCCGCTAACCTCGAAGGCGTGGCCGTGGAGCGCCTCCACGACGGCGGTGTTGATCTCCCCGGCGTGGTCGCGCGCCGTCTTGGTCATTGCCCCGGCGCCGTTGTAGATCGGCTTGGCGAACGAATGCAGCTGGAACGAGACCTCGGCGCGGGCGGTGCAGCCACGGCCTTGCGGAAGCGACTGCGTTCCTTCGAGGCGGATGAACGGCCAAGCGGGAGCTTCGGCGACGGGATCGATCGATGCCTTCGCTACGAGCGCGGCAAGCGGTGCATCGGCTTTCAGCGAAATGACGGCGGCGCGTTCCGTGGCGCGCAGCAGGTCATTCGCCATCGGCCTTAGCCTTTCCGGCACGCGGTTTCGCCTTGAGCGCGCCTGCCGTGCGGGCAGCGCGGGCGACAGCATCCGTCACCTCGATCTCGACGTTCGGCGGATAGACAGCCTCACGGAGGGCATCTAGCTTGTGGCGGTACTCGCGGGCGAAGGTCACGGTTTGCATTATGCGTCTCCTGATTTGCTGGATTTGACCGCCTTGTCGACGGCCCGGCGAACGAGCTGCTCGACCTCGCGGCGCTTCGCATCGCGCGCGGGCTGCATGTACGGGCGCGATTCCATCTTCGACGTCCCGAATTCGAGCGCGGCGGCGTAGGGGGCGTTGCTACTGACCTCGACGACGAGCGGCGCGACCTGGTTTGTCTCGATGGCGCCCGCCAGCGTGCCGGTGTCGTTGTTCGGTGCCTCGCCGGGAGCGGAGGCGACGTGTTTCTTGCCGCTCACCGCTCCGGCCGTGATGCTGATCTGCGCCTCGACCTGGATGAGCTCCCCGGCGGCGAACAGAGCCTTGCCGACCTCGCGGACCATGGTCTGCCCCGCCAGCTTCTTTAGGCGCGCTGCGTGCGCCTTGCCGCCAATGAGCCGCGAGCCAGCCATCAGGCTTTGCGCCCCGTGCCAACCCATCCGGCGGCGACCGGATCGCGCTCAAGAGATGAGACCGACCAGATACCGGCGAACGGCCCCTCCAGAACCTCGATACGCGCCTCGGTGCCCAGCGAGCCCGCCAGCGTGGCGGCGAGGATGATGAAGCGAACATCCGTATCCACGAAGCCATCTGCCTGGCGCATGGCCTGCGTGGCCACGTCGATCTGTACGCTGCATTCCCGGTGCTCGACGCCGCCGGGCTCGATGATCGTTCCGCCATCGTCGTAAACTGGATCGGTCTGCTCGATCGTGCGGGCAGGGTGGAACGGGCCGCCGAAGGCCTGCGAGAACGCGAGGCCGATGTCTGCGAAGGCTGCGTCCAGCATCAGCAGGGCACTCCGGTGCAGCCGACCAGGCGCGGACCGCCGAATAGCCGCCGCTGGATCTCTGCGAACTGCTGCCCGTAGACCGTGGCTGCGTATCCACCCTTCGCGCGCTGAGCGACAACCGTATCCGACACGCTGGCGGAGAAGGTGCCCGATTTGAAACTGGTCGCGCCGGTGGCCGCCAGCATCGCCGCGCCCGGCGCGCCGCCGATCCCATTGAGCGCGAGAAGATGGGCGGTCAGCAACTCGGTCGCATCCTGCTGCTCGTCGCCGTAGTTCTCGCCGACTCGCGCCTCGGCCTTGGTCGCCCAGGCGGCGTACGGGTCCTCGGTCAGGGTTGAGAAGGCTGGGAACAGGGCCTTGAACTGTTGGAGGGTGAGGCGGGTGTATGGCATGTGGTCCTCACGAAAAGGGCCGCCGCGACAATGCGAGGCGGCCCCTGTGTGTCGCTGACGCGGCGAGTTACCTGGCGGGCTTCTTGAGTGCCTCGACCTGCTTGGTCAGATCGGCATTTGCCTTCTGAAGCGTTTCGAGTTCCTTGGCCGATTCCTCGCCGAGCTCGGTCAGCGCGGTTTTTTCGCCTTCCAGTGCCTCGACCTGCTTGGTCAGATCGGCGACCTGGGCAGTGAGTGCCTTCACGTCGTCGCTGTCACCGGCCGCCGATGCGCTGGCCTTCTTTCCCAGATCGGGGAGACCGCCGACGATTTCCTTCTCGTCGATCTCGACGGTTTCGCCGGGTTCGATCCAGACGGTGCCGCCCTTGGTGTTGACGCCGCGCGGGCCGAGGGTGTGGTTCGTGAGCTTCTTCATGGTCAGATCCCATCCCGGTAGCTGACGCCCTTGGGGCGATAGATTTCGGTCTGGCCCACGTTCATGATGCCATCGACGCGCCATGACATCGAGGACAGCGGGTGGAGCGGCAGGAAGGTGAACGCGCCCGGCAGGAAGAATTCCAGCACGCCGGGGTTGCGAGCATAGGCCACCATGCGCTTCGTGCCGCCAGCGCCTGCCGTTTCCAGCTCACGTGCGGGCATGATGTTCAGGGGCTGGCCGGTGATCGCGGTATAGGCGTTGTTCTGCTGGAGGAACGCCAGCACCGTCATGCCGGTGTCGCCCATCCGGGTCGTCGAGGCATCGAGGAAGCTGGAGGTCGGCAGCAGCAGCGTGTCGGCCAGTTCCGTTTCCTTGGTGGCCGTGTAGACATCGGTCAGCGCAAGATTGATGTCGCGGGCCTTCTGGTCCGGCGTTTTGGTGGCCCACGTGGTGGCCGCGCCGGTGCCGTCGGCGGGGACATTGGCGGTCGGGACAGTCGCATTGTTCAGCAGGCCGGTGAAACCCTTCTCGGTCGAGCCGGTCATGGCGCGATCGTAGATGAACTTCTCGCCGATCTTGCGGGCGCCCGAGGCGTCACGCGAACTGATGTCCACGCCCATCTTCGAGGCGCGATTCACTTCCTGGAGGCTAAGCTCGTAGCCGCAGCCTGCAAGGTGGAAGTTCGACACGCCCTGCGCCATCTGGGCGGAGGTGTTCGGGATGTCGAAGCCCTTGCCCGAGAGGTACTCGGCCTTGCCCGCCGGGCCGGTGAGCGAGGTGACGATCGTGCCGACATCCCACATGTCGCCGTCTTCGTTGGTGGGGATGTACTTGGCGTATTCGAACGCCGGGTACTTCTCCTCGAAGACCGTCGCATGGGTGCGGTAGAGGGCGGGGCGCGCGAAGCCGATGGCCTGCTGCGCGTCGGTGAAGATCTGGCCGGTCATTGAGGTGCCCCCTTAGCGGCGCACGATACGGCAGATGCCGTTCGTGACAGTTTCGTCTGCGATCCATCCGGTCGCGATGTGGGTTGCATCCGCGGCAGTGGCGCCGATGCCGTCAGCTGCGCCTGCGCCGGTGCCGACGGTGATCGCCTGGCCATCGGCGACTGCACCGGTAACGGTGACGTAGATCGCGCCAAGCGTGAGGATGCCCGCCGTTGCGTACTGCGGGTACGTGTCCACGGCGCCGGTGACGACGGTCGGGACAATGCCGCGATCCGCGATGGCCCAGCCCAGGAAGGTGGTCAGCGTGCCCACGGTGGTGACGCAGCCGTGATCGCCAGCGCCGCGATAAAGCGGGGCGCCGAACGCGGCACCGGCGGCAGTTTCAACCGTGCGGCTGATGCGGTTGCTGGTTTCGCCGTTGGCGACCATGCCGGGATAGCCCTTGGGGTAGTCCTCGGCATAGTTGGTCTGAATGGTGATCGACATGATCGCGGCTCCTTACGCTGCGGCCGAGGTGGCGGGGGTCTTCCAGGCGTTGCGACGGGCCTCGGAGGCCTTGCGCTGCGCGTCGGCGAGAGCGGTTGCGGCATCGCCGACCACGACGGGCGCGCCGAGCGGCTGCACGCCATTGTCTTCGACCTTCGCGTCCTTAGTGAAGGCGACGAACGCGCCCTCGATCGCGGCGTCCGCCATGTCCTTGGCGGCATCGCCCAGCTTGGCGGTGACGGCTTCCTTGCGGATCTCCGCGTCGGTCTTCCCGTCGGTGACGATGTTGGGCGCGATCGCCTTGGCCTTACCGATCACTTCGGCGCGGGCGTCGGCGAGCGCCTGGAGCTTGGCCGGGGTGACCTCGGCGTCTGCAAGCTTGGCGTTCAGGGCGGCAATCTCGCCGTCCTTTGCCTGGATGGAGGTGGTGGCGGTCGCCAGATCGGCGGTGAGCGTGCCCACCTTGGTCTGTGCGTCTGCAAGCGAGGTGTTCAGGGCGCCGACCGCGAGGGCAACAGCCGCGCCGTCGCTCAGGTCAACGTCCTTGGCGTCGCCGATCGTGATCTTCATCTTCGGTTTCTCCGGTGGAGTGGTGCGCTCATCGATGATGCGCAGGCTCGAACCGCCCCGAGCTACGGGGACGGCGGCGAGGTGGTTGTAGCGAAAGTTCTTCGCCACGAAGTCGTAGGGCTGGCCGTTGTGCTCGCCTGCGTCGGCGACCATTTCGGCGGTGTAGCCGAGGCTGAACTCGCGGTGATCGGACTGCACCTGCTCGATGGCGGTGGCGTCCATGATCTTGATCGGCACGCGGACGAACTCGCCGTCGCGCACAATCTCGTCACCCACATCGCCGACGGCCAACTGCTTCCAGTTGGTGGCCTGAACCGGAGTGGACGGGTGCTTGATGGTGACGGGGCGGTGCGCAAGGCTGGCGAGTGCGTCGCGATGGAAGACCTCGGAGGCCGGGCGGAACACGCGAACGATCTCGTTCGGATCGCGGTCGGTCAGTTCCAATTCGGCGGCGCGGTAATCCTGGATGTTATCGGCGCGCGCGACCAGCGCATCAGCGACGAAGTACCCGTCCTTGGTGATGCGGGCTGATCCAGCAATTTGTGCGCGGTCGAAGAGCATGCCCCGCACGGTATTCGCGCGCGAGGCATGGTTTTACCGCCGTTGGTCAGTAGGCGTCCTGCAATCCACTTTGCAGCAGGGCGACTAGCCTTTCGACCTCAATTCTATCATAAACGGCGAAGCGTTGCCTCTCGTCGAACAAGCCATCGCGACAGCCACTATCACCAATTATCATTGGTGCGGTGGTCGCTCCAGCAAGGGCCAAATCCATTGCGTCAGTCCATTGGCCGTCGTTCTCGCAGCCTTCCGGCCACGTAAAGAAAGGCTGGTCCACGAAGTCATTGCCGCAGGTGTCTCCCTTCATGGAGACTTCACCGTAGAACATGTGAGTAGGGTCGCCATCCTTATCGCCCCACTTCGCATAGATCGTACCAGCGGGCAGCGCGAGGAAGGTCTTGCGGTCAACGATACGCATCACCCTTCCTCCAGTGCTGCGTCGATCATGGCGCGGTAGATAACACCAGCAGCATAATCGCCCGCACTAACATTCACGTCCTCGCCGTCAGCCTCGCCAGCGTACTCCACTTCACCGCCAGCATCAGTCTTGCTTTGCCGGGCTCCCGGATAGCCTGAAGGACGGCGCGGACTTGGGGAATGAGATCAGGCCAAGTCACATCTTCCCCCATCTGGTTCGGGTCGAAGTCATGCGGGGCGCTCTGGTAAAGGGCCCGCGCTGCGCGTTCGAGGGGCGACTTCATGCCTCGAACCCAATCTGTTCCTTGGCTGCCTCGATCTGTTCGCAAGCCTGCTGATAGAGGATGGGGCTTCCAGCGGTCATCCCCGCAAGGACTTTCACCTTCTCGCGCAGGTAGACCTTCGCGAAACCCGGATCGCGCTCGACGATCGATCGACTGTTGCTGATGAGGTCTGCGAGTTTGACCGTTTGCCCTTCCGGCGAGATCGTCGCCAGCCTGGCAGCTTCGGCTGCCTTGCGCGTTGTTCGATTCCCCTCGTGACATTGGTCCGTCAGTTCCATGACCAGGACCGCAACGGCCTCCCCGAACTCGCGTGCGATATCGTCGCGCGTGACTGGCGTGTCCTCGATCGTGTCGTGGAGCAGGGCGGCCGCCAGCATCTCGTCGGTGTGCTCGACCCCGCGCACGATCTCCATCACTTCGATCGGGTGATTGATGTAGGGTTCGCCGGTGTACTTGCGGGTCTGCCCGATGCTTCCGTGGGCCTCTGCGGCGAACGCAAGGGCGCGAGCAACGAGGGGCGATTGATCGGGCGCAGGGGGGCGTGTATCGATTTCGGTAGCCATAGTCGTTCCTTCATAACGATCTTGGTCAGGGTCGGCGGTGTTAGCGCACCGCTGGCCCGATCATACCACGGCGGGAATCGGCGGGGAAGCGGTCAGCCGTCGAAGTGGATGACGGCTTGAGATCTGCAACCGCAGTAGGGAAGGCGTCCCGGCAGGTCCTGCGGTGCCGTATCATCGGTGTACTCTTTCCCATCCCGCGCCTGGTGATCCGCGCGCGGGTGGGCCTTCCGGCTATGCCGCCAGATCCATGTATCGATACCTGCTTCCCGCCGCCGCTCATCCGCGAGGGCGCTGGTCAGCTTATTGAGCTGGTCCGAGGCAATCCGGGTCGACCGGCTGCGGCTCATGCCCACGCTATCCCGGATCGTCTTCGCCACCTCGCGCGCCGGGGTGCGGTTTCGCAGCCCATCGAACACGGCGTTGCTGATCTTCTGACGCGTCACGTCGGACACGTCCTTGACCAGGGCAACATTCCACTCGATCGAGGTCTCTAGGCTGGCGCGCACGTCACCGGCGCCGATCATGGTGTCGAGATCCACGCCGGTGGCAGAAAGGACTGCGCCTCGCCACTTGCCGCGGAACCATTGCTCGGTTCTCAGCGCCCAATCGCGCACCTCAGGTGTCAGCAGCAGCACAAGCCGATTGATCTGCTCGGCAGCACCGTCGATCTCTGCGCGCACGTCGGCGGGAGCGTCCGTTGTCATCTCGGACACGGTGGCGGCATAGGCGGCGATGATGCGTTCTGCACCGGATGCCCACGCTTGAACCACAGGGTTATACACAGCCCGAAACAGGTTCGTCGCAAGCGTTCCCGGAGGATCGATGTCGCGCAGGACGATCGAGCGCTTGCGCATGCCTGGCTTGGCCCGGCGCGCCATGGCTGCGAGGTCGTAGCGAGGCATGTCAGCCCTTCGAGGGCGGCGGGGGCTTGCCCTTGCTCGACGCCACATGCACGGCGTGATTGCAGACAGGGCAGTCGATCGTCAGGAAGTCGCCGTCGCGCTGATCGCTGGTGAACCGGCCATCCTTGCGCTGAAACCGAAGGTCAGACTTACAGTGGGGGCACTGCACGTTGAACTGATCGTTCTCGGGAAGATGGCCCTGGCGGATTACTTCGATTGTCATGCCAGCCTCACGCGGTGATGTGCTTAACCGCCCACATGACGGCTTCCGCGACCTTCTCGGCGGCGATGTTCAGCTCGCGGTCGTCGCGCAAGAGGGAAGCGTGCGGGCGGATTGTATCGATCAGATTGAGGAACTCGGCCCCCTTGTCCTTGATCGCAACCATCTGCGCCTTCTCGGCATCGCTCAGGACGCGGTAGGTGTGGCGGACGGCATTGTTCGCGGTGCGGTCGTCGCCCGCGCTGTTGACGTGCTCGGTCATGCTCAGTTCTCCGTGATCTTACGCTTCCAGTCGAGGTCCAGCGGCTCGAACAGCTCCGGCCCGAACTCCAGCGCGCCCGCGTAGGGCTTGAGGGCGGTCAGGTCGGTATCCGCCGGGACATCGAACGAGATCGTCACGTGCGGGTGGTAGGAATCGAAGTCGTGGCTGCCTCCTGCCTCCACCATGGAGCGGTGACGGCTCTCCAGTTCCCACGAGGCGAATAGCAGCACGACGGCGTTCTCGCCGAAGCGCTCGATCGCGCGCGGGCCGCCGGGCTTCACGCGGATGCGGCCCTGTTCGTCGCCAGCCCAGCTTTCGCCCATTTTCATGGGGTCAACGGGCGTGCGCGAATACAGCACGGTCACATGCATGTCTTCAGGCGCGAGCGTGCTGGTGAATCCATTCGCCTTCGCCCAGGCAGCCAGGGGAGCGCCATTCAGAAGCTTGCGCTGGACATAGGTTGGGCGCGGCTCGGCATCGGCGAAGAACCCGAGCGCTGCATCATTGGCGGCACGGCGGGCGGGCGCTTTCGTCCCGCCACCGGCAGATACAGGATCACCTTCCTTTCCGGCTTGGAGAGCGGACGGATCATCGCCCGTCCCGTCATCCTCGGAGGTCAGGCCGAAGCGCTGAGCCTCCGGGATCTTCTTGAGGGCATCCGCAAGGCCCGGCATGTAGCCGCGCTCTTCGATCAGGTTCTGGACTGCACGGGACATAGCCTCTTCGGGCACCATGCCGCTGTCGATCAGCTTCGTGATCGCATCCATGACTAGGCCGAAGGTTTCCGCTTCTTCCTTTTCGGTCGGCTTGCGCAGCGGTGCCCACAGCCACCACACCTTGTCCGGGTTCTTGACGCCCGCCGAACGGATCAGAACAGGGTCAAGCTGCTCCAGGCAGGGCCGGGTCTCGTTCTCCTGCCCATCGCCGATGGTGTCCCACCACATACGCTCATCGCTCTCGCCGGTGGAGTTCATGCCAGCGGGCGAGCGACCCATGATCTTGGTGAAGGGGATGCCGGACACAGCGGCCATGCGCTGGTCGATCGCGTCCATGAAGGCGGGGATGCCGGACCAGTTGATCTGGTAATCGTCGATCTTCTCGCCCGGATCATCGGCGCCAGTGCCAGAGCGGTAGACTGTGGCGTTCAGCGTGCTTTCGGAAGACGCTATCAGGGAGATGCGCTCATTGAGCTGCTGCTTGCCCGCTTCGGTCGAAAGCATGTCGAGCAGGTCGGGGATGCCGATACGGAGCAGCTTTGCCTTGCGGACCAGCTCGACGAACCAGGTCTGCGCGTGGTCGGAGTTCTGCACGGCGCCGAAGACGCGAAGCATCTGGCTATCGCCCCAGTAGGCCTCCTCGTCGCTGACGGACGTGCCTGCCGGAATCGGATCGCCCCGGAACGGAATGACGCGGCTCGGGTGGATCGTTGCCTGGCGGCCGTCGCTGTCGATGCGGAACCGGCGCGGCTGCCGGTAAGTCGGCGAGGCCAGTTCCTTGTCGAAGTCCTCGGCGGTGATCTCCCAGCGCGAGACGACGTTGACGGCGATGAGGCCGCCCTTCTGGATCGTCACGGGATTAAGTTCGCTGGCGTGGTCCCCGGCGGTCACGAGGATCAGAGCGCCGCCACCGATCCCGCGCAGGACTTCCGCCTGCTTGACCTTGGCGCGCAGCCCAAGGCGTTTCTCTTCCTTCTCGATCAGTTCGATCGTGGGCTTGTCGGCCTGCCAGTCGCGCCACTTCTGGGTGCGGTCGGCGGCGGGAAGGGTGATGACCTTCCGCAACATGCCGGACGACATGTAGGCGGCAAGCGCCAGCTGGTGGGAGAAGATGCCAGGAAGGGCGGTAGACGCGTCGAGCGATCCACGGCTGAAAGGGTTTAGGCGACCGACCGCCTCGATCGCTCCGCGAAGACTGTCGTTAAGAAACGCCATAGCGGGTAGGGTACGGCGCGCTCCGGTCGATCTTTACCGCCGTCGCGCCTCATGCCATCCTCCCAGCATGGCAACACACACCCAGCGCAAGCGCTTCGATCACCCGGATCTCGCCTTTGAGGCGGCCGAAGGATTCAAGATGGCGGAGTTCCAGATCCCCGGGATTAATGTCACCAGCAAGGCTGTCGAGATCGACGGCCAATTCTGGGCATACGTGACGCACGAGGGCGAATTCCTGGCAGAGCCCATGCTTCTTCCCGGATACGAAAAGGTAGGCTGAACTCACCCAAGCAGCCCTGCGGTGGAGTGCTTGCGCTTCTGCAAAGCCACTACCTCGAAGGCGCGGGACGTGCTGTCCACTCGGTCATCATGCTTCGCGCTGGGGAAGGCCTCAAGCTCGGTGAACCATGCGTCGTTCCATTCGCCCCGATAGACATCGACGTTGCCCGCCTCGCACTGTGCCGAGAACGGGCCGAAGCGGGTGATCTTGTCGCCGGTCTCGGTGGACGAACGCACGGTATAGCCGGAGAGCATGAGAGTGAGCGCCTTGACCTGGCTCTTGCCTGCCTGCCCCGGGTCCTGCGGAAGTGAAATGATCGTCTCCTTCCCGTCCTGCGAGGCGTTGTTCATGATGAACGTCTCGACACCGGCGGGCGTGGTCTGGACGGTGTTGTTGTGGACCACGATGTAGCGGCCCTCGGGCGTCCGGCCGATCTTTGTGCGGCTCGTGGCATCGGGGTTCGGGTTCTCGGGTGAAGGCGGGGTGGCCGCAAGGTCATACCCGGCGCCGAACACAGTTCCGGCAGGAATAGCGTCGACCACCCGGCACCATGAGCGCTGGAAGTAGAGCCCGGCGGCGGGCCGGATCTTCCAGTTGCCGCCCAGAAGGCGCTCACGCTCGACCTGCGGCAGGGCGAGCAGCGACGCCATGTACCCCGGATCGGCGGCCATGAGCGCCTTGTTGTCGGTCAGTTTGGCCGGGATGAACGTCAGCGACTTCGCTGGTATGGGTATCGTCTCGCCCTCATCGTTCAGCATGGTGTACTGGGCAAGGTCGGCGGGATCATCTGCCCACCGCAGATCTTCGCCTACACGCACGAACCACCGCAGCTTGCCCGATCGCTCAGAGATGGGCAGGCCAGTGTCCTGGTCGATCCACCATGCGATGAGGTCGGCAACCCAGCTGTCCGCGTCAGGGTTGCAGGTCGCGCGAACGTAGGGCCGGACGCCGCACATGGAGCGGTTCCGGCTGATCATGTACCAGAACTGGGTGGGCGTGAAGTGCGTGAGCTCGTCAAAGCAAATGAGCGGGATTTGCGAGCCCTGCCAATTCAGCCGGGTCTTATCGTGCTCCAGGTGAGCGAAGCTGACAGACGCGCCGGTCGGGAAAGACCATGTGAGGTTGTGCTCTTTCGGCTCCGCGTGGAGCAGAGGATAGAGCGTGGTGCTCTCGTCCCATAGGCCGCCCTCGTTGCGGATCTGGACCGTGGAGCGCCGGAAGAACACGGCACCGAAGCCCGGATTGCTGACGTGGCGCAGCGGCTCCATGAGCAGGCCCCATGTCTTCCCGCCGCCAGCGCCACCGCCGTAAATTACGATATCGGCCGGGCTCGAAAGAAAGGCTGTCTGAGGGCCGGGCTGCGGCTTGATCGTCTCGGCGGTGATCTCCGGACCGCCGTTATGGCCTACGCCGGGAGTGATGGAGGTGTGGGCGTTCACGGCTTGGGCTCTACCCCTCCCTCTCACCGCTGCGGAGGGCGGGTTCAGCCATCGCGCGGTAGATCAGCACACAGCGGGTGCCTTTGCTGATGACGTGATCAAGGTTCTGCATTTCAGCCTCATCCCGCATCCACTTCGGGACAGGCTGGCCGACCATGCTGAGGTGCTTGAAGATGGCGCGCGGCGTCTTGGCGTCGCAGTCAAAGGCCATCATGATCGACCGGGCGAGTCCATCCCAGTTGTTCTTTCCATCCTCCAGCGCTTCGGCGCGGGCCTCGTGGCGGCATTGCGAGAACAGGAGGGCTAGCGGGTTACAATAACCCTCCTCACTGGCTTCGAGTGCTTCCCAATCGGACAGTATCTCGGCCTTGGATTTCCCGAAGGCCTGGGCGGCGTAGAAACGCGCGGCTCGATCTTTATCCGCCTGCGTAATCTCGATCTCGCTCATGACTGTTCCTTTCCGAGAGCGCGGCGGGCTAGGTCACGCGTATACCAAGACTGTTCGCCATCTTGTATGGTTGCGATCAGCTCCAACGCCTCCCTGAGCCGCTTATTCTCGGCTTTCAGTGCGCCGATTTCGATGCTCTGCTCCGTGATCTTGTCCGCGAGGTCGTTGCGATGAGCTTCGCACCGTTTCCGCTCCTCTGCCATTGCGAGGATGGCGGGGACGGAGTTGAGCAGATAATCCGCGAGGTCTTCGGCCGCTTTCGAACGGCGAACAATCTCGGCGGCAAACTCTCGCGCCGTTGGGTCCGTTATGCCGCTCGGCGTCGCAGCCTCATCCAGCGCGCGCAGCTTGTCAGCGTCATGAATTTCCTCCTTCAAAGGCGCGGCAGCCCGGTGACAATCAGCCTGCAACCACGGCGGGGCATGGCGCTGGCATTCGGTGACGGCAGAGTCGTAAGGCGACCGGACGCATCCGGAGGCGAGCAGCGCGAGGATGGCGACGCGGATCACAGCCCTTTCTCCCGCAGGTCCGCGACGAACTCAGCAATGATGCCTTCGTACTCGGGATTACCCTCGTAGCCGGACCGATGCAGCCAGTTGCCCGCGAGGGTCTCGATGTTGTTTCTAGGCGCGGCGGAAAGGGCGTTGCGCACAATGGTCTTTACGGTTCGGTAGAGGGTCGAGCGTTCGACTGCATCGATCCCGTCCGTCATGCGGTCGATCCTCCGCAACGCCTCCACCAACCTTTCGGGATTGCTCGGGGCCGGGCGGGCGTAGAGCGGCATATTCATGCCAATCTCAGGGCGGGGCACAGGCGAAATGCTCATGTCGTCGCCGTCAGGCTTCGTCGCTAAGGCGCGTAGGTCAGCCTCGCATACGAACGCCACCGGCTCCTCGCCCGCAGGTTCGGCGTGGCGGAGTGCTGCACGAACGGCATTCTCCACGCACTTGCGCGTTTCGTCGTCGCTATCTGCGCACAGGTCGATGCCCGTATTCTGGTAGGCATCCCAGGCCGCGTCCATCATGCCCGCAGGTTCGGTGCTCCGGGCTTGCAGGGCAGCGATGGCGGCACGGGCGTAGGCACCCCAAACCTGATCCTGATAGCGCGGCTCTACGCATTCCCATCTGCCGCCCTTGTCGCCATGCATCGCTAGGTAAATCGCCCTCGCGACAGCCTCCACCTCATCGGCGGCCGGGGTGGGGTGGCGGGTGTTCAGCAGGCCCGTGATCCGTTCCGCGTCGTCGCGATCCCAAACGCGGCAAACCTCCTTGCCGGTCTCGTGCGAGATCACACCGTAGTCGCAGCAATCGGTTGGCATTCCGGGGCAATAGCGAGCTTCGTACGTCGCCTTCAGCTTCTCAGTCATGGTCTTGGTCTCCGGGGAGGGGGTCATGCCGGTGTGTCCCGGCCATTGTCGGGAAGGGCGAACACGGCAACGGCGGGTGCCGCAGAGGGCAGATCCTTCCCGTCCTTGCCGGTCAGTTCGCGGCGATTGGTGTAGGCGTTGCCCATTTCCTCGGCGGCCTGCTTGTGCAGCTGGGCGGCCAGGGGGAAGTTGCCCTTGTCCTCGGCCTTCGTGGCCATGCGCTGGAGCGCGCGGAGGCGGGTGGACCGGTGAGCGATCGCGATCTGCGAGGAATCGTCCACGAACGACTTGCGGGCCGCCTCAAACAGGGTGCGCCACTTCTGCGCTACCTGGGCGCCGGACACCTTCGTCGGGTCGTACTTCGCGACATGCTGGCGGGTGATGGCGAGGCCGAATTCCTTGTTTACCGCTTCCACCACCTGCGAGGGCGTGTCGAAGCATGCCAGCGCCTGCACGATGTAGGTTTTCATCTCGTCGTTGAGTTTGGCTTCCGCCATGGTTGCGTATCCTTCCGGTATCAGGCGACGGAGCGCAGGCAGGTGCCGCAGACACCGGCGATCGCCGCGCGTCCGATGGTCGGGCCAGCCTTCGCGGCATCGACCATCGCAGACACGCCAGCGGCCTCCGCGCCGTACCTGGCGACGACACCGACGAACTCTTCGACGTCGTGCCCCCGCATCACGAACGCAGGAGTTCCGTCCTGTTTGAACTTGGGCATGCCGAACTCGTCGAGCTTCTGGGCGCAGTGATAAAGCTCGTGCTCTACCAGGGCGCAGAACGATGGATCATCCATCCCAGCGGCAGCGGGCGCGCTGAATGTCAGCAGGAAGTCAGGCATACCGCCGAACCATTCCTCTACCTGCTGGATCGCCCGGGCGCGCTGCCATTTGCCCATGGCCATGGGCGGCATGAGCTCAGCTTGGCCGATGACTGCGCGCATCTGCTTGCTGTTGTCGCAGTTGGTCCAAAGCACTCCGAGATCAGCGTCGCGCAGGTGGACATGCTCGATGTTGAACAGGGGACTGCCCTCGTCGAGGAAGGTGTCGCGAATCCACGCCAGCAGGTCCGACGCGGGAACGAACCGGTCCAGCATTTCCAGATCGGACAGCGTGGCGAGGTCGTGGGGCGGGTATGGGCGATTCATCGCGCAGCCTCCTCCTTCAGGTACCGCTTGCGCTCCGCCGCCATGCGCTTCGCCCCGATCGCCTTGCGCCAGGCGAGCACCGTGGACTTGCCCCAGATCTGTTCGACCCGGCGCCATCCGTGCTTCTTGAACTTCTCCATGAACTCGGGGGGGATGGGCTTCGGTGCGGAGGTGGGCAGGAGCTTACTCTTCGACATCGGAGGCCTCGTCTTCGTCTACGATGGTGAACCCGCGGGAGGCAGCGAGCTTGAAGTGCTCGAATGCGCTCTCTCGGGCTTCGGGGGTGGCGCGGTTCCAGGCGCGGACGATCAGGGTGCAGAGCGTGCTGTCCGTGTCGTCGTCGGCGAAGTTGGCGCCGGTCTCGTACCGGCGCTGGGTCACATGCTCCCGGAGGGCGTTGACCGGCAGGTGGTCGGTGCTGGCGCGCTTGAGCAGGGGGAGGGCTTCGTCCTGGGGAAGTGAGGCAACCGCGGCGTAGTGGTCTACCGACAGCGTGCGGTCGCGCAGGGCCGGGGGGAAAGTCGTCGCGGCCTTGAGCGCGTCCTTCAGGCGCTTCGGGGCGAGGCCGAGGTTCTCCGACAGGAAGTCGAAGCCGGATTGCGTCAGGTATCCTGCCTCTTTGCCCTCGGCCATCCAATCGGCCAGCTGCCAGTCGACGTCCCGGCGCTGGTCGGCGAGGGTGCGGCCGCGCTCGATCCATTCCTCTTGGGTGGTTGCCGGGGCGCCAGCGGGAATGATGGTGGTGATCGCGTTCATGCGGCGTCGTCCTCGCGATTGAAGCGCGCCCAGCCACGGGCATGCTGGCGGATGCGGTCCCAGCGAGAGCCCATCTTCCAGGCGTGGGTGTTGGTCGGCAGGACGGTGGTTACCGATCCTTCCTCGATCACAACGCGGTGGCCGGTGCCGAGGCGGACATACTTGGCGCCGAACCCAGCGGCGGCGAGGATAGCGCGCGACGAAAGCAGGGTGCGTGCCTGGTCCTCGGTGGTGATACCGGGGACCCGCTCAATGCAGCGGTCGATGGCGTGGCGGGTGATGTGGATCATGCGGCGGCCTCCCGGCGCAGGCGGAGCGTATAGCTTCCGTCGACCTCCCGACGCAGCAGCGAGCGGGTCTCGGCGATCTCGCGCCAGCGCACGGGCATCGCATCGATCTCGGCCTGACCGACTTCACCGGCTGCGAGGCGGCCCATCAGCTCGTCGAAGCGGGCTTCCTTCTCCCGGCGCACCGCGGTTTCGGCCTGACGCTTGGCGCGAAGGGCATCGTCGTTCCGCTCCCAGCGGCTCAGGATCTCGTTGCACTCCGAGGTGCTGGGGAAGAACTTGCAGGTTCGCAGGGCTTCCGTGACGAGGAACTCGATTGCTTCCTTCGGGCGGGTGCCGATTGCGATCTCGTAGGCCCGAATGCGCAGCTTCCCGCCGAGGGTGTCCGTCTTCTGGCGGGGCAGGGCGTCCAGCATCAGCAGGCACTGGGCGAAGAACTGGCCGTCGGCCTGAACCATGGCGGGCAGGGGTGCGGCGGCGACGGCTTCGGCGGCGGCCAGCTGGCTATCCGTGAGCCGGACCGCCGAAAGCTCGTTCCTCGAGTTCGAGGCGGAATCCATCGCGGTTATCGGCGGGGCGATTGCCGGGAGAACCGCGCCAAGCGTCCGGGCTTCCTTGGGGTCGTGTCGCATTTCGGGGTTCCTTTGGCGGGTAGAGGCCGGTCCAGTTGTGTTCGGTTGCTTCGTTCAGGATGGCGGCGGGGTCGTGCCCGTCGGCTCGCCATCGCTCGAGCTTTCCGATCATGAGTTTGACGGCGTAGTCGGTCGGGGCCTTGCCGATGCGCTTCCGCATCTCGAGGTATCCGTTCCAAGGCTCGGCAGGGATCCAGTCGGGAATGACCGGCTTGTCCTTCGAGGGTTTCTCGCCATCGGGCTTGCCAGCGGGTCGCGCGCCACGAGGATGCGAAGCATCCAATGACGGTTCCTGATGGTTCATTGACGGTTTGGGTGTCACTGTGACGGGGGTGGGGTGACACTGTGACGGGGGTGCCCGCCTCTGTGACGGGGGTGCCACTGTGACGGGGGTGTCAGATTGACGGGGGTGGAGGAAGTAGCGAACGCCCCGGCCTGGCACTTCCCGGCGCGACAGATGGCCATTGTCTTCGAAGGACTTGATCGCGCGCTGGACAGTGCGCTCGCTGGCGCTGGTCTTCCGCACCAAGGTCGCAATCGAGGGCCAGCACTCGCCCGCATCGTTCGCGCAGTCAGCAAGCGCCATCATGACGAATTTCTCTGTCACGGGCAGGTCCATGTCCCAGACCATCGTCATGTAGCGGATGCTCATGCGGAGGCGTCTCCGACACGGATCACGAACTCGCCGGTGCGCGTGGAGGCAAACTCCACCGTAGGAGTGGCGAAATGCTTGTCGTCGATGCCGAGGGCCTGGGCGATGCCGTCCTGATAGGCCTTCACTGCCGCCACCACGTTGTCCTTGTCGGGGAGTGGGCCGGTGCGCTTGGCGTGGACGATGATGTGCAGGCCGACGCTATCGCCCTGCGTGAACGAGGCGCGCTGCTGGAGTGCCAAGCCCCAAGCCATCGTCTTGTGGGACTTGACCTTGCGGGCCTTGGCGTGAGGGCTGCGGGTGCGGCCGTTGGGCCAGAGCAGCTTATCAGGGTATGGGAGGCGCAAGATCACGGGCGCACCGCCATCCGTCCGGCGCGCTCTGCAGCGTCGAACACATAGGGGTGTGCCCTGTAGATAGCGCGCAGCAGGGACGCACTGCCCTGATTGATCTTTGCAGCACTTCCATCATCGGCAAAAATGGAGGGCGCGCTGCTGAGGTGGCGGTACTTGCCGTTGCTCCGACCCCGGCTTGCGGGAACCTCGCCTATGGCACGGAGGCGCCTCATTCTTTCCCGGCGCTCTCTCGCTCGATCGCGCTCGCAGGTCTTGCACTGGCTAAAGCCCTTGGTGAAGCGGCTGTTTTCTTCGGTCTTCTCGTGACCGCAGCGGAAGGTTTTCACAGGGCGCTCCAGTCTATGGCGGGCTTGTCGATGCCGCGGGCGCGCATGTCGGCGCGCATCTGGTCGGCACGATCGCGGATGATCTTGCGGGCTGCGGCCCGGCGCTTCTCGGCGCCGTGGCTGGCGAGTTTTGATGCCGCTACCGGGGTGGTAGGCGGCACGGGCGCGGCGGCGCGCCGGAAGAGCCGGGACAGCATCAGTCGATGCCCAGCGCGTTCTTGTAGGTGTCGAGGATCATGTCCATTTCGCGGCGATCATCCGGCTTCATCTTCCGGAGCTTCACGATCATGCGCATGATCTTCACGTCGTAGCCGACCGCCTTTCCCTCGTTGTAGACGTCGCGGATGTCGTCGCTGATGCCCTTCTTCTCGTCCTCCAGGCGCTCGACGCGCTCGATCAGCAGGCGAAGGCGATCGTCGGCGGCGCGATGCTCTTTGCGCTCGGTGCCGGGGATGGAGATCTGTGCGGGGTCGGTGGAAAGCATGTCGGTTCTCCGTGGGGAGGGGAAAGGGAGTGGCTGGCTCAGGCGACGGCGCGGAGCTTCGCGGCCTTCCGATTGAGCGTGACGACCTCGCAGTCAGCGAGTTCACGCCCGCCGGGGCTGTCCGGGTGGTGAGCCTCACCCTTGGCTGCCAGGAACTCGCGCGAGGCTTTTTCAACTTCGTCGAGGTCAAGGCCATCCGGCAGGGCGATGATAGCGTATCCTGTCGGCATCAGCAGTGAGAGGAGGTCGAGCGGGATAGCCTTGCCGTAGGCCAGAGCGTAAATCGCGGCGCCGGGGATCATGACCGGGCGCGCGCCACCTTCTTGCGGGAAGTAGGTCAGAAGCGTCTGGTAAGGGATGCCTGCGTCGAAGCCGACAGCCTTGAGGGCTATGCCCCGGCGATCCAGCTCGCGACGAATCGCAGATTGGCGAGCACGGACGATCTCGTTTGCGTCACTCATGATCTTACTGCACCTGCGAAGTATCAGCGTGGCCATGAGCAAGACGCTGATCATTGAGGGAAAAGCCCGCCCGGCCTTGGAGGGGGGTATGGGTTTCAGACCGGGCGGGCAGGGCCACGACCTCGCGGGCAGGGGCCTGCGGGGTGTGGGTTGGGAGATCGTGACCGGGGACGCGGAGGTCCGCTTCGAAGGCTTTGCGCTCTTCGTCGGTCAGGGGCTTGATCTTGCGGAAGTTACGCCCGTCGATCCAGCTACCGCCCTTCCAGCCTCGGGGGCGCCCAACAAGCATGAGGCCAACGCCATGGCTTCCGTCAGAGCTATTGCGCGCCCAGCGAATGGCATCGACTTCGTAGATCCCGCCAACCTTCAGTGTGGAAAGGGGGCTGCGCCTTGCGCGAACACACAGCGCGAGATCACCGACCTGCCAGTCATCAGCCATAGCTCAGACCCTCACGACTTCTGGATTGGTCTGGACGGACCCGACACGGCGGCGTTCGAGTTCTGCGATGAGGTCGGCGGTGGACACGGTGTGGAGCGGTCCAACGTCTACGATCTCGATAGCGCGCGCTCGGTTCGGCGACCGGCGAATGCGGCCCCGCTCTTCGAGGGCGCGCAGCCGATTGAACAGCGTGCCTCTGGAGTTGATGCGCAGGTGCGACATCATCTCGTCGAAGCTCGGCGCTACTCCGCCCGTGCTCTCGATATAGCCCGTAAGGTAGGAGAGCAGGCGGCTTTGCTTTGTGGTGAGGCCGATCATAGGCGACCTTCCGGCGATGACGGCGACCAAGGCACAGCGCCATCAAGGGTGCCGATTGCGGTGTCGGCCTGCTCGACGCTCCTCATCGCGCAAGAGAGCTGCCAAAGGGCGTCGCGGCTCTCATTGGTGCGGGGTATCTCGCTGTGAGCAGCTTCGATGAGCTCAAAGGCTTCCCGAAGGTGCTCGTTCACCCAGAGCGCGCTCATGCTGCGGCCTTTCGCGGCGCGCGCTGCGCCTTGATCCACCGGCGGACCTTTGCCTCGGTCTCCGGCCAAAGGCGCCGATTGTTCCGAAGGTCTCGCACGAAGTGCGGATCGCTCATCGCTTTTCGGCCGAAGGTAATCTCAGACATCCCGGCTTTCGCCACGAACGCTTCGATCTCGGCCAGCAGGTCAGGGTGATGCTTGGACATGCCCACGCTTGTAACGTAGGACAGGTCCTACCGTCAATAGGACAAAGTGGGATAAGTCCCAGCCTTCCGAAATCACTCGGAAAGTGGGATGCGCCCTACATGCAAGAGGACACCACTCCCCTACAGCGGTTTATCCGCGCGGCCGTCGCGGCAATGCCGCAGAAGCGCGACTATTACGATAAGCAACTGCAGGCGAAGTTCGGCACCAAGGGAAAGCCGATCTACGACATAGATCGCGGCAAAAGTAAGAACCCGAGCCTCGCGCAGTTGAATGCCATATCAGAGGTCCTCGGGCAGCCGAGAGAGCTCCTTGAGCGGGCGGTCAGCGGTGAAGATGTTGAGCCGGTGCCCGTCGGACACGTCGGCGCCGCGGCTCCATCAAGTCTACCAATGATCGTGGCTGACGACGTGGTCCAAATCCAGAAACTCGACCTCTCCCTGTCGATGGGGCCGGGTACGCTGATCGAGGACTGGGTAGAGGCGGAGCCTGTCACCTTCGACCTGGCGTTCATCCAGGCGATCACCCGCACCCCATCGAACCGCCTGAAGCTGGTCACCGGCATCGGGGACAGCATGTACCCGACGTTGAACTGGGGCGATGTGATCCTGATCGATACGACGGAGCGCCAGCTAGCCCGTCAGGATGGTGTCTATTGGATCGACGTATATGGGGCGGCAGGGCTCAAGCGTTTACGAAACGTTGGGAAGGGCCGGGTACTGGTAATCTCGGACAATCCGACGGTGCCGGATATGGAAGTTGATGCAGCCGATCTGCGCATTCAAGGGCGGGCGATCTGGCTCGCTCGGGGGATATAGTAGGGATGCGGGTTCGGAAATTGCTGGCTATTGCGAAAGTGCAGACGACTGACACGTTGTGGAGGTCGGATGACCTGCCGCCAAGGCATTTTCCCGTTTACCCAAAAACGCGCCCGATGCGCGCCGGTTGGCAATGGCGATCGGCGCGGGCTGAAGGCGATGGCTTGGAATTTATCATGACCTCGCTCGTTAATATTGTTCGAGGCGACCTGAAATCCACTCTTATCGTGGAAACGCCAAGCGGGTATTCGGTTGTGTCTCGATATGAATTCCACTCAAGTCACCCAGGATTACATGCACATGCTCACTGTGAACGAGCGGGCATAGAAGTGGGAGCTACGGGCATGGGAGACCTCTTGAGGGTTCCGCCAGCAAATGCCAAGCATCGGCACACCGCACCGATATCGCACTCGACATTTTGGGAGGAATCCCGCAGATTCTTTCGCGTGAAAGACGACCTTGGCCCACTGTTCAAGTCATGACCATGCAGCTTGAAAAAGAGCTTTGCGCGGCGTTTTGTGGCGGCCTTGAAGTGCACCCGATTTCGACGGGTTACGCGGTTTCGACAGCTTTCCGTGACAATTCCGGCGACCGCATTTCCTTCTATATTGAACAGTCGCCGGATGGCTATGATCTGGTCGACGGCGGGGACTATCTGCCAGATCTTATTGCGCGCGACATTCACATCGAAAGTGGAATGCGCGGCGATTTACTTGCAGCTATCCTACAGGAAGGGCGGGCTTATTGGGATCGCGATACGTTCGAGATCCGATCTGACTCCGTTGCCGAGAAGGATCTTTCTCAACGTTCTATCGATTTTCTTTCGTCCCTGATCAGGGTTCGGGACTTGGCCTTAGTCACTCGCGAAAGAGTGAAGTCGGCGTTCCGTGAGGATTTCTTGCGCGAAATCAGCAAGCGCTACGGCGATGGGCTTGAGATCGAAGAGAACGTTGCCCCTGCCAACGACTTGGCAGAGTTCCCAGCTGATATCGTGTTGCGCTCCAAGGCTGGCGGTCGGCCGGGGGCGGTCTACCTCGTGAATAGCAGTGATAAACTCAACGAGGCGTTGCTAGCGTGGCAGGAGCTAGAGCACGTAGATGCTGACGTTGCTATGGTGGCGGTCATCGAAGACAGCCAATTCAATAACATTAGCCGGAAGCGCTTTCAGCGAGCACAGAACCGCCGGCTCCCGATGCCTATCTTCCGAGGCGATGAAGCGCAAACCGTCTCTTTCATCGTGAAGGAGATGAAAGCTGAGGCGGCATAATTTCATTTCCGCCGACTAGCTTGCCCATCGTAGGCGCTGATTATCCCAACAAGGGCAGGGGCCCAGGTCGCCGCTTTGAAATCGCCCTTTGTGCGCCAGGCGATCCGCTCGAACTCCGGCCAGAGCCCAACAACCCGGCTGACGAACACGCTATCGCCGTCTACTCGGAGCGCGGCGTGCAACTAGGCTACATCTCGTCCCAGCGCGCCGTCCGCATCGCCCAGCTGATCAGGCAGGGCCACACCATCACAGCAATCTTTCAGGAGGCGACGCGCTTCGGCGCGGTCGCCCGCGTGTCGTTTGATGGAACAGTGCCCGATCTGCCGCAGCCCGTGCCAGCTATCGATGGGCCTGAAGAGGGTACTGACGTCGAGCCGGAATGGTATCCGGACGATTCCTACGACTGAAAGTAGGACGCGTCCCACATTACTGATTGACAGGTAGGACCAGTCCTACTAAAACGATCTCCATCAGCCCAGCAGTGAGCCGCAAGCGCAGACCTGCCGGGACCACCGATGGAGGTCTATGTGTCCACCACCACGAAATTTACGCCGGGGCCTTGGTCCGCAGGCAAGACGACTGTCTTCGGTCCTGACGATCAGGATGGGCACGTCACCCACATCGCTTCAGTTGCCGGCCATAATGATCATGCGCCTGCCAACGCTGCCCTGATCGCCGCTGCGCCTGAGCTTTACGCGACGCTCGAATACCTGCTGCCGCATCTGGCGGAGCTCGACCGGGCAGAGCGTCACCGCAATCGCAATAACCCCACGGCTGTCCTTCATGCGCAGGTCTGCATCAACAATGTGCAGAACGCCCTGGGCAAGGCTCGCGGTGAGGTGGTGTCGTGAAGCACTTCGCTCCCGCATTCGCTCCGGCGCGCGCCGCCGAGTGGCACGAAACCCCAGCTGTCCTGGCGGTAATCGCTAACATCGACATCTACGACCTGTTCCTGCACCGCCCGCGTCTGGTGATGGGCACGGATCAGCTCGTCATCACCGGATCGCCTGTCGAGGTTCTCGACCGCCTGCGCGCCGAGCATGCTTCCAACACCATGGGCAGCTTCGAGAACGCCGCCGACAAGCGCGCGTACATCGCTGCCATGGGTCCGGACGCTCGGGACGTTCTCGCTGACTGCTTCGGCGATCCCCACAAGTTCAACGGCTACTCGGAATACGAGGCTACCGCGATGTGGCGCTGGGACTTCGAATCTCGGGGGATTGCGGCATGAGCAGCATCTTCGCTCCCACTCCCTGCGACGAGTCCTTCAAGCGGCTCCGTGTCGTTCCCCGCGGGCATGGCCAGTTCGGCATCGGGAACGGCGATGGCTTTGCTCACGGTGAATTCGACCGGCAGTACGTTGAACTCAGCGGGTACTGCGGGCCGCATAACCCTTGGACATTCGCTGCTGCGCCCGAGCTTCTCGCAATCGCTGAGCGCATCCTTGATCGGGGCTATGTCAGCAAGCACATCGGCGAAGAGCGTGACGACCACATGCAGCTGGTTGCCGCCATCGCAAAGGCCCGGGGGCTGGCCGCATGACCCGCCTCGCACAGACCGAGCGCGCCCTCATCGCCGCTACCGACGACGCCCGATTCAGCTGGGACCGTTACGCCGCAAAACAGTGCGCCGCGCGTGACGACTTCATCGCCCGACTGGACGCTGCTGAGGCTCGCAACGCCCGCTTCGGCGCCATACTCGACAACATCGCAGCTGGCCTGATCGCTGGCATGGATGAGGGGTGCGCCTGATGCGCTGGTTCATCATCCCCGCGCTCGCGATCGCCGCTGGCATTGCCGGTATCAACCTTTGGATCGAGCACCTCGTCACCACGCAGCCGGACGCGCTCCGTTTCGCTGACGGGTTCTGGTTCACCGTGTGGGCGGTCCTCGGCGGCATGGCTTGGGCGCCGTGCGCTGCCTACGCCGCCTATCGCCTCCTGCGGACCTTCGCCCGTCCCACCGGGGAGGGCCAGTAATGTCCGTCCGCCGTGAACTGACTCTGATCGTCGTCACCTTCTCCATCGCTTCCGGCCTCGGCGCTCTCTGGGCGCTGATGACTGCCTGGCACTGACCTCAAGGACACGCACATGAACGCACAGACCAAGATCGAGGCGGCCGAGGCTCTCGCGGCTCCGGCTGTCTACATGGCCATCTCCAACGTCATGGAGCACATGGCCAAGGAGGGGATCAGCAAGGATCGCCGGAATACCCAGCAGGGCTACCAGTTCCGCGGCATCGACGACGTGTACAACGCGCTCTGCGGTGTTCTCGCCAAGAACCGCCTCGTCATGCTGCCCTTTGTGGTCGACCAGTCCCGTGAGGAGCGTCAGACGCAGAAGGGCGGTGTACTCAACTACACCATCCTGACGGTCGACTTCAAACTCGTCTCCGCGCTCGACGGCTCCAGCGACACTGTTCGCATGATCGGCGAGGCCATGGATAGTGCCGACAAGAGCAGCAACAAGGCTCAGTCGGCCGCGATGAAGTACGCCGCGCTGCAGGTCTTCATGATCCCGGTCGAAGGCAACGACAACGATGCCGACGCGACGACGCACGATCTAGCGCCGCGCGAGCAGGGCATGCCTGATTCCGAGTTCTCGCGCCTTGCCCAGCTTCAACAGGCTTCCGGCATTTCCACCGCGCGGCTCTGCAAAGAGTACGGCGTCAGCGACCTGCGGCATCTGACCCAGGATCAATACGGCAACGCCGTCGAACGCCTGACGAACGCCATCGCCAATAAGGCGAAGGAGCAGACGAACCGGGCGGCACAGTCGGATGGCGCGACCACCCAAACCAAGCGCGCGGAACAGACAGGCGCGGGCTTCGACCTCAACGACGAAATCAAATTCTGATGGGAACCGAAACTATGGATCGTCATCGCGGCATGAAGGGCAAGACCATCAAGGCTCTGCTCGCCAAGAAATTCAATTCCTTCGCCGCTTCCATCGAGGACGAGGCCGTACGCAAGCTGGTCGAGAAAAATACGATCATCACCGGCGGCTGCATCGCTTCGATGCTGCTGGGCGAGAAGATCAACGACTTCGATCTCTACTTCACCGACCACGCCACCACCAAGGCCGTCGCGGAATACTACGTGAAGCGCTTCGAGGTGAAAAAGCGCAACGGCATCCCGTGCGCAATCTTCGTGGACGACACCGAAGGGCGCATCCGCGTCGTCGTGAAGTCTGCAGGCGTTGCCAGCGAAGACGGCGCCGATGCTGATTATCAGTACTTCGAGGGGCAGCCGGACGGCGAGGGCGGCGATTACGTCAGCGAAGTTATGGGCGATGCTGGAGAGATCGAGGACGCCCGTGAGGAAACCCACGAAGCAGCGCTGGGGGCCGAAGGCAACGATTACCGTCCAGTCTTCATGTCCACGAATGCGATCACGCTCAGCGGCAAGGTCCAGATCGTCCTGCGCTTCTACGGCGAAGCTGACACGATCCACGAGAACTACGATTTCGTCCACTGCACCAACTACTGGACCAGCAAGGACGGCGAACTGACGCTTCGCCAGCCTGCCCTTGAAAGCCTGATGTGCCGGGAACTGCGGTACGTCGGCAGCAAGTACCCGGTCTGCAGTGTGATCCGCCTCCGCAAGTTCATCCGCCGGGGCTGGGTCATCAACGCCGGTCAGATCCTCAAGATGCTCATGCAGGTTTCCGAGCTCGACCTCACCGACCCGGCGGTTCTCCAGGACCAGCTGACTGGCGTGGACAGCGCCTACTTCATCGAGCTCATGGGCAAGGTGAAGGAGAAGGACCCGACCAAGGTCAACGCAGCCTACCTCGTCGAAATCATTGATCGGATGTTCTGATGACCACCACCGGACACAACAACCCGCCCGCCGAGGAAGCATTCGGCCTTCACATCGACGAGCTGTTCTCGCTGCTCTCCGATACCCTCGCCGGTGGCCCGGTCAAGACGGACGAGCAGGAAGCCGCGATCGACGCCCTGTCGAAGGACTTCCTCAAGGCCAAGCAGGATGCCGACAAGGCCCGCGCCGCCGAGAAGAAGCCGCACGACGACGCCGCGAAGGCCGTGCAGACCAAGTGGAAGCCGATCGTCGATAAGGCGGCGCGCGGCCAGACCGCATGCGGCGAAGTCCTGACGCCCTACCGGGTGGCCAAGCAGCGCGCCAAGGACGAAGCCGCCCGTAAGGCGCGCGAGGAAGCTGAGGAACGCCAGCGCAAGGCACAGGAAGCCCTCCAGAAGTCCGAAGACCTGGAACAACGCTTCGAGGCGGAACAGGACCTCGAAGCCGCCAAGAAGCTGAACGCCGTCGCCAACAAGATCGACCGCAGCGCCACCGGCCTTCGCACTTATTGGGAAGCCGAGATCACCGACAAGACGGCGGCCCTCAAGCACTACCTCGCCCAGCAGCCGGAAGCGTTCCTCACCCTAATCCAGGAGCTTGCAGACCGCGACGCGCGCGGCGCACGGCCTCGCGTGCCCGGCGTCACCTACCACGAACAAAAGAAGGCGGCCTGAGCCATGAGCGACATCAACATCTGCACGTTTACCGGCCGTCTGGGCGCTGATCCTGAGGTAAAATCCTTCCAGTCTGGAGGTCGCATCTGCACCATGCGGATGGCCGTCGGGTCGCAGTGGAAGGACCGGGAATCGGGCGAGCGGCGCGAGCGTACCGAATGGGTCTCTGTGGTGATCCAGAATGACGGCCTGATCGGTGTGGCCGAGCGCTTCCTCCGCAAGGGCAGCCGCATCGCCATCAGCGGTGAGCAGCGAACCAGAAAATGGCAATCGCAGGACGGCAGCGACCGGTACTCGACCGAGATCGTGCTTACCCCGTTCGGTGGCACCCTGACCATGCTGGACAGCAAGCCGGACGGCGAAGGGCAGGGCGGTCGCCAGCAGCAGCGCGGCAATGGCCAGCGCGAGGGCAATGACCGCGGCGGCCAGCGGACCGGTGGCAACTGGGGCGGCCAGCCTGGCGACAAGGAGGTTTACAACTCCGGTCGTGGTGGGTGGCAGGATGGCGGCGACGGCAGCCGTGGATCGGCCGCAAGCAACTGGGGCAACGATGGCGGCTTTGGGGGCGATCTCGACGACGACATCCCGTTCATTACCGATCGGAGCATCTGGTAATGGCTCTCCCGCGTCGCATCCCGAAGCAGCGCAACCGCTCGGAGCGCTGGCGCTCGCAGGCTCACTGCAAGTTCGTCGGCTCCCACGAGTGCATCGTGCCCGGCTGCCAGAACCGCCCGATCGAAGTTGCGCATGTCCGCGCCGGTTCCGACGCGGGCATGGGCCGCAAGCCTTCCGACTGGTTCACGGTCAGCATGTGCCGGGACCACCATGCCGAGCAGCACCGCATCGGCGAGGGCCCATTCGAGCGCGCGCACCGCGTCGACCTGCACGCGCTGGCGGCCGAGTTCGCCGCCGAAAGCCCCAAGGCTGCTCAGATCCGCATCGAACAGCAGGAGCGCCGCCATGGCTAAGCAAGGTGGCCAGACCCTCATCCTCTCGAATCCGGCAGTGCGCGCCCGCGCCCATCAGCTGATCGAGATGGCTCCGCACGCCGCCGTGCTCAACATCAAGGCGGCGGCTCGGACCAGCGACCAGAACGCGAAGCTTTGGGCAATGCTCTCTGACATCGCGAACGCCAAGCCGCAGGGCCGCGTCCTGTCGACCGAAGTCTGGAAGGCGCTCTTCATGAACGCCGCCGGGTTCACCTGCACCTTTGAGCCCACGCTCGACGGGCAGGGCGTGATCCCTCTCGGCTTCAAGTCGAGCCGCCTCAGCAAGGCCGAGTTCTCGGATCTGATCGAGGCAATTCACTGCTTCGCTGCCGAGCACGGCATCGAGTTCACCGATCCCATTGAAAGGAAAGCTGCGTGAGCTGGTCCCCGCAACAGGATGCCGCCATTCGCTCCGTAAGTGGCTGGCTTGCCGATCCCAAGGGCGCGCAGGTGTTTCGCCTGTTTGGCTACGCTGGAACCGGTAAGACGACGCTGGCCAAGGAACTGGCCGGGACGGTGAAGGGGAAGGTTCTTTACTCCACCTTCACCGGTAAGGCCGCGCTGGTCCTGCGCAAGAAGGGATGCGAGGGCGCATCGACGATCCACTCGCTGATCTACCGCGTCGAAATGGACGATCGCACCGGCATCACGGAATTTAAGCTCAACGATCAGAGCGCGCTGGCCGACGCCGCCCTGCTGATCGTGGACGAAGTGTCCATGGTCGGCGAGGACTTGGCGCGCGATCTGCTCAGCTTCGGCACCCGCATTCTTGTGCTGGGCGATCCGGCGCAGCTGCCGCCGGTGAAGGGTGAGGGCTTCTTCATCAACGCCGAGCCGGACGCGATGCTGACTGAGGTGCACCGCCAGGCTCAGGACAACCCTATCATTCGCATGTCGATGGAGATCCGCGAGGGCAAGCGCCTGGCGCCGGGCCGCTACGGCGATAGCCTCATCACGACGAGCCGCGCGCTGGGCCGTGACGGCCTTGGCGAACTCGTACTCGGTGCCGACCAGCTGCTCTGCGGCCTGAACCGCACCCGCACGTCGTACAACCATCGCATGCGGGAAATGAAAGGCCTGCGTGGCGCGGACAAGCCATGGCATCCCGCCGTCGGAGACCGCCTTATCTGCCTGCGCAACGACAAGACGCACAACATCTTTAACGGCGGCCTCTGGTCGGCGGACACCATCGAGACGCTGGGCGGCAAGCTGGCGGTCACCGTTGGATCGCTCGACGAGAAGCGCGACCCGATCAAGGTCGAGGTCTTCGAAGAGTTCTTCAACGGCACCGAGCAAAACATCCCTTGGCAGGAAAAGCGCGGCACCCAGGAATTCACCTTCGGGTGGGCGATCACCTGCCACAAGTCGCAGGGCAGCCAGTGGGACAACGTGCTGATCTTCGATGAGAGCGGTTCGTTCCGCGAGGCTCGCAAAAACTGGCTCTACACGGCGGTCACTCGCGCCGCTGAGCAGGTCACGGTGATCGTATGACCGCTGGCGATCTGATCGAACTGGCCCGCGCCGCCCGCATGGTGCCGATCACCGCCGAGGACCGGGAGGAGTTTGGTCGTGCGCTAATCCTCCAAGGTTACTCGGCCGCGCGCGCCGCGCGCATGGCAGGCGGCGAAATCCTCGACAACGACGGCGCCCTGCAAATGCTCGCGCGTCACCGCATCCGCTACAGCATGGAGGCCTCCAATGTCTAACACCCGCACTGAGCATACGCCGGACGTGAACGAGCTTCGCGATCGCCTTCTATCGGCGGTGGGCGGTTTCGATCGCTTCGCTGGCAACTGGAACTGGCGTTCACACTCCCCGAAGCAGAGGGCTGAGAGCGCGATCTCCGAGGCGATCACGTTCCTTGAAAATGGTCGCGAGGTGCTGAGCAATAACGCTGCATCGTCCGATCAAATCGAAGAATGGACGGCAAGATATATCCGCCTCTGGCTTGCCTACCAGGCTGCTGGCGCTCGCACGGCCAACCCGATGATAACTGGACCAGCGAACTTCCCTGTCGCCCGCAACAACAAGGCCATGGAGGTTGAGCGCAAGCGGGGCGAGGAGTTCTATGCTTTCGCCGATCATCCGTATCGGTGGTTCGAGCGGCAGGCCAAACAGGCAGATAAGGCCGCACTGAGCGCCGAAGCGGCGAAGGTAGATCATCGCTCGATCGAGTTCGATGGTGTGAAGCTGGTCCAGAATATCACGCTGGATCGCATCCAGTTGCTGTTCGACGGCAAGCCGGACGCCGAGACTATTACCAAGATCAAGGGCGAGGCTTTCCGTTGGTCCCCGCGTGAGGGCGCATGGCAGCGCAAGAACACCAACAACGGTGTGCAAGCCGCCTATCGCATTCTCCGCTTTCTCGGACACGGAGACTCCGCATGAAGACCTTCACCGTAGAGGTGACCCAGGTAGTGCAGGCCTACACCGTCGCGCCTGTCACCGAGGAATCCACCTTCGACGAACTCGGCATTGGCGACGTGGAGCGGGATGCCATTGCGCTCGATCTGGAGAACCTGCTCGGGGTCCATGTCTGCGACAAGACTGCGCGGTCGTGGCTGTCGGTTGGCGATGTGGTCCGGACCGTCGCAGCTAGGGAAGGCATTCGGGGAGCGATGGCGTGACATGGCTGTACGTACCCGAAACATCCTCTCCTGCTGCGCAGGCGTCGGAGGACTCGAACTCGGCATACTGCTCGCCCTCCGCCATCGGGGAGAGGATGGGCGAGGTATATGTTACCTGGAGGGGGAAGCCGCAGCCGCCGCAAGTCTGGTCGCGTCGATGGAAGCAGGGTGGTTTCATCCGGCGCCTGTCTGGTCTGACATGCGAACCTTCGATGCTCGATCGTGGCGTGGCCTCGTTCATATCCTCGCTTCGGGAGACCCCTGCCAGGACAACTCCGTCGCCGGAAAGCGCGCCGGGGCCGATGGCGAGCGCTTCCTCGCCTCCGAAGTCACCCGCCTTGCCGAAGAGTGCAGGCCTGATCTTGTCTTCCGCGAGAACGTCCCGGGGAACGCGGACGGACAGCTTGCGGCCATCGCTCCGGCATTGGAAGGGCTGGGCTACCGCGTTGCGGCAGGAATATTCAGCTCGTCCGGCACTGGCAACACCATGCGACGCGAGCGACTGTTCATCATGGCCCCGGCCGGATGCGACGAACCGGGTTCGGGACGAGGAGACGCTGGCGAAGTGCGCGGCATTCCGGCTGCGCAATGCGGGTCAGAAAACGGTGCCGCTGTATCTTGCGGAAGTGGCGCAGCAATGGGAAGCCCCATCGGTCGCGGTGACGGACGGGACGCGCTTGACCCGCGGCGGGGATCGATCGGACGAACTGCTTCTGACCGGACAGGCCATGAAGGCGAGCGAGAACTGGTCCAGCCCGAAGGCATCGGACCCCGAGAAGGCTGGCCCGAACATGCGGGGCAGCAAGGGCGATGTGCCGTTGCCAGGTCAGGCGGTCCAGTGGATCGCACCGATGGCCTCGGACGATGGCCAGAAGGTTACCAGCGTGGCGCATCAAAAAATGCTCTGCAATCAGGCCGCCGCCTTCCTCCCGCCGTCGTCCCCGGACCTGCCGACAGCCGGTGGATCGATGTCCTCGACCGATTCCCCGAACTCCAACCAGCCCTCAGTGAAGAGGAAGCTCAATCCCATCTTCGTCGAGGCGTTGATGCGATGGCCCACCGGGTTGAGCGGCTTCGAGCGACAGGAAATGGCGTGGACCCGTTGGTGGCTGCTCATGCCTTCCTTTCTCTCGGCGCTCTACTCGGCATCTGAGCCGGAGGAGCAGATGGATCTTTTCGGAGGATTGGCAGCATGACCCCCCATAGCATCGCCCGCTGGCCTGCAATGAAAGGAGAGGGAGAGTGACGACGCCGCGTCTGCACGACAAGGCCGGTATCTGCGCCTACCTGGGCGACATCAGCCCGGCGACCTATGACAAGTGGCACGCCAAGGGCATCGTGCCCGGCCCGGTGCGCGGCACGAACCGCTATGACCTGCGCGCCCACGACAAGGCGCTGGACCGTTTGGCGGGTCTGGAAGATCGCGCGCCGACCACCGGAGCCCGCCGCTCGCCGCTTGAGGAGTTTGAATCCGGCCATGCGCATTAAGCTGAAAGGCGTCTACGAGAGCCATAAGCGGCTGAAGAACGGGCGCCTTGCTACCTACTACTTCCTGCGCGGGTTCGGCGCGCTCAAGCCGCTGGCCGATGATGAGGCAGAGCCGTTCTATCCTGGCAGCCCGGCCTTCATGCGCTCGTTTAACGCTGCCGCCGAGGCACCGCAGAAAGCGCGCGTGACCGGCACGCTCCAACAGGTGATTGATGGCTACCAGAAAAGCCCGGCCTTCACGAGCCTCGGCGCGCGCACGAAGAAGGATTACCTCTACCACCTGCTGCGCATCGAGCGCGCCAAGCTCCTGAAGAAAGGGCCGACGCTGAATGCATATCCGCTGGAAGCGATCGACGATCCTAAGATCCGCAAGCGACTGCTCGACTGGCGAGACGAGATGGCGAAGTCGTCGCCACGACAGGCCGACGCGACCTTTGGCGTCCTGAGAATCATCCTGGAGTGGGCGCGCGATCGCGGCATGATCTCGCACAACCACGCGACCCGGCCGAAAAAGGTCTACAAGGCCGACCGTTCGGACAAGCTGTGGCTGCCAGAGCACGTTGCGGCGTTCCGCGCCGCGGCGCCGGATGAATTGAAGGTAGCGCTGGAACTGGCGCTGTGGACCGGGCAGCGCCAAACCGACCTGCTCAAGCTTTCCTGGTCGTCGTACAAGGATGGCCGCATCAGCTTCCGGCAGGGTAAGCGTAAGCGACTGGTCAACATGCCGGTCTACTCGGAACTTAAGGCCGTTCTTGACGCCGAGGTGCGTCGGGCGACGACGATCCTTACAATGGCCAACGGCAAACCCTGGCGCACGGACCCTCGCCCGATCCATTTCATGCATGAGTGGCGGCAGGTCACGCTGGCCGCCGGGCTGGACGGCCTACATTTTCACGACCTGCGCGGCACGACCTGCACCAAGCTCGCGGACGCCGGATGCACGCCATCAGAGATTGCGGCGATGCTCGGTTGGACCGTCAAAACCGTCAACGACATGCTCGACCGCTACCAGGCGATGACCGCTCGACAGAGCGATTCGGCGGTGGCAAAACTGGAGGCTCAACGCATATGATTGCGGAACGGATTGCGGAATATTTTGTGCCGCTGAAATTTGACAGACCGCGAATCGCGGAAGTCTGCTGGCTGGGGCGGCAGGATTCGAACCTGCGAATGCCGGTACCAAAAACCGGTGCCTTACCACTTGGCGACGCCCCAGCAGGGAGTGCGCGCTTAGCGGCTAAAGCCGGTGCTGAAAAGCCCTTATCGAAGAGTTTTCCAGAACCGGCTTCCATATGTGCTCTCAGGCCTTGAGAACGGCGTCGATATCCGCGGCGGAATGGCGTTCCCGGACGAATCCTTCACCGTTGCGGTTGACGATACGTCCGCGCTGGACGGGTTCGCGGGCGCCCAGTTCCTCGCCCCAGCGCATCAGGTTTTTGTAGCTCGGCACATCCAGGAACGTTGCCGCGTCGCCATAGGCATCGCCGCGCACGAAGCCGCCGAACCAGCCGTAGGCGGCGATGTCGGCGATCGTGTAGTCCGCGCCCGCAAGATAGCGGGTTTCGCCCAGGCGCTTGTCGGCCACGTCGAGAATGCGCTTGGCTTCCATCGTATAGCGATTGATCGGGTATTCGTACTTTTCCGGGGCATAGGCATAGAAATGCCCGAATCCGCCGCCGATCAGGGGCGCGGTGGACATTTGCCACATGAGCCAGGACAGGCATTCAGCGCGCTCGGGGTAATCGGCCGGAACGAACTTTCCGAATTTATCCGCGAGATAGAGTAGGATCGCGCCCGATTCGAAAATGCGAACCGGCTTGTCGCCTGAGCAGTCGAGCAAGGCCGGGATCTTCGAATTCGGATTGATCGAGACGAAACCCGAGCCGAACTGATCGCCTTCGCCGATATTGATCAGCCATGCGTCATACTCGGCTTCCTTCACGCCGGCTGCCAGAAGTTCCTCCAGCATGATGGTGACTTTCTGCCCATTGGGCGTACCCAGTGAGTAGAGTTGCAGGGGGTGTACGCCCCGCGGAAGTTCCTTGTCATGCCTGGCACCGGCAGTCGGGCGGTTGATGCTGGCCCATTCGCCGCCGTTGCCCTTATGCCAGGTCCAGACTTTCGGCGGCGTGTAGGTGGGATCGGCCATGAGCAACTCCTTGATGTGTCGGAGCCAGATCTAGGGAGCAGGGCAGGGACCGACAAGGCCGGGGAGCATCTTCGCGGCCCGCTTTAGGCTGTAAGCGACATAAACCGCTTCCTTGCCCTCGACTTTTCATGAATGTCATTTTAAATCAATTGTCTAGCGGGATTTTTGCGACCTGATCCGGCCGCGCCGCATAGATAGGCAGGAGGCCAATGACAAAGACTATCGACGCGCCGATAGCGCCAGCGGGCCGCAGGCAACCCTCGCGTCGCCGTAACAAGGGGTTTCAGGAAACCCATGCCTTGCTGATCGATACTGCAGTGCGGCTCATGTCGGAAAAGGGCACGGAAGCGTTGTCGCTTTCCGAGGTGGCGCGCGAGGCCGGGGTCAATCGCACCACGGTCTACTATCATTTCGACAGTCGCGAGGCCTTGCTGGCAGCGGTGCGGGAATGGTCTGCCAATCAGTTCGCAGCAGCCTTCGCACCTTCTGATACGGCGGAGAACCGCACGCGTTTCATCACGCGCTTCGTCATCGAGAAGCCCGAGGTGGTCGCGCTGTGGACGGAGGAATTCCTGAGTCCCGGTCGTGTGGTCGAGCGTTATCCGCATTGGGATACGCTTGTAGAAGGCCTGCGGTCGCAATTCGTGGAAGGCGTTGAAACGGCGGATATCGATGCCGAGGCTTTCGCAGCGCTGCTGCTGACCTGGGCAATGATCGGCCCGCGCGTCTATCGCAACAGCGTGCGGCCGGATCTGTCGCTGGAGGAAACCGTGGACCGTCTGGCACGCTCGCAGACCGCCATGCTGGGCCTGATCGGCGTGACGCCGGGGCGTTAATTCGCAGCGGGTGTGCCGTAAGGCAGGCGAAGTCCTGAGGCCCTTCGACAAGCTCAGGATATCCCCAGGCCTTCGAAATGCCGACCTTGAACGCGCCTATCCGTAGTGGGCGCCTTGCGGCGGCGCCTCTAATCGGCGCAACGGGCGCGGCGAGATATCGTGCAAGGCGCCGGTTGGAGAGGCGAGGAGTGCAGGGGGCAATGCCCCCTGCTTTTTCCTTTTTTACGAGACCTTGCGAATCCAGCCATGGGTATCCGCCGCTTCGCCGCGCTGGATCGAGACCAGGCGGTTCTTGAGCTTGGCGGTAAGCTGGCCGGGGCCGCCCGAGCCGATCACGAACTCACCGTCGCGGCCCGAAACCTTGCCGACCGATGTGACGACTGCCGCGGTGCCGCAGGCGAACGTCTCGACGAGCCTGCCGGAGGTGGCATCCTCGCGCCACTGGTCCAGGCTGTACTTGCCTTCCTCGACCTTGAGGCCTTCCTCGCGGGCGAGCTGAAGCAGGCTGTCGCGGGTGATGCCGGGCAGGATCGTGCCAGTGAGGGCAGGAGTCAGCAGAGTGCCGTCCTCGAACACGAAGTAGAGGTTCATGCCGCCCAGTTCCTCGATCCACTTGTGCTCGGCGGCATCGAGGAAGACGACCTGGTCATGGCCGCGCGAAATGGCTTCGGCCTGGGGCACGAGGCTGGCGGCGTAGTTGCCGCCGCACTTCGCAGCGCCGGTGCCGCCGGGGGCGGCGCGGGTGTAGTCCGAAACCCAGATCGAGACCGCCGGGGCGCCGGACTTGAAGTAGTTGCCTGCCGGGCTGGCGATCACGATGAACTTGTACTGCTTGGCCGGGCGCACGCCGAGGAAAGCCTCGGTGGCGATCATGAAGGGCCGCAGATAGAGCGAAGCGCCTTCGGCCGCCGGTATCCAGGCGCTGTCGATCTTTACCAGGCGTTCGATCGCCTCGACGAAGAGCGCTTCGGGCAGTTCGGGCATGGCGAGGCGCTGGGCCGACTGGTTGAAGCGCGCCGCGTTGGCTTCCGGGCGGAACAGGGCGATCGAGCCGTCGGCCTGCTTGTAGGCCTTCAGACCTTCGAAGATTTCCTGCGCATAGTGCAGCACCGAGGCGGCCGGATCGAGCGCGATCGGCTGGCGCGGGCCGACGACGGCATCGTGCCATCCCTGCCCTTCGGTCCACTCGATCGTCACCATGTGATCGGAGAAGTTCGTGCCGAAGCCGGGATTGGCAAGTACGGCCTCACGCTGCTCCGTGCTGACGGGCGACGGGTGGGGCTGGGTGGTGAAAGTCAGGCCGGCATCGGCGAGAGTCGCCATCGAACTAGTCCTCTTTATATGAGTTTCCGGCGGGCGTTGAATGAAAATTACATTCTTGGCAACCGAAAAGTAATTTTGATACTCGCTTTTATAGCATTACCACGCCGCTGGGGTGAGGCAAACACGATTGCCCCTAAACCACGAAAGACACCATGGAAGGCGGGGCAGTGCAGGAGTGCGTTTGCGTCGGGAAGCGGCTGAGGGCCAGTGCGAATTTCGCCTTTCGGCATGCGCCGGATGAGCGCCCTGAAAGGTTCCGCTTCGCAATCCGGAAATGAAGGCCCCTAAATGAGAAGGGCCGCCCCGGTTGCCCGGTGCGGCCCTTCGCATGGTCAGCGGCCGGGAAGTGCCGCCAGCGAAAGCCTTTATCGCTTCATCAGGATTTAGCGATAATGCCTCGCGACGGAAATTGCCGACCTCTCTGCTGAACCATGAGACATCGGATCACCTCCTTTCGCGCTGTTGAGCCAAGGTTGCCGCCCTGGATATTGCACCGAGCGGCTGGACTTCGGAATGTTCCGGGCGCGTTTCCCGTTAACCCTTCGTCCTGTGGAATTTGTGTCCGATTCCGCAGCGCACAACAAGCCTTGAAAACATCTTTTTTGCGGTCATTATCGACGCTTCGGGCAAGTTTTCCCCAGCCTGCATGCCCTGCCAAAGGGTGGTTTCTGGGGAGTGGTGACTGCGGCCTGAAACCTCCTGAAATCGCTGATTTTTGTTTCGAATCGCCTTGCGTGGGAGCGATTTTGGCCGGGTGATTCCTGTTCACTTTTGGTCATAGCGAAAACGAGAGGGACTCAGGCGAGAACGGCCTGCTCCTATCCTTCTGGAAATCCGGAACGGTACGGAACGGCTTGACGATCCGAAGGGCGGGTCAGCGGCAGTCCTCGATGACTCGCGAGATTTCCGACCAGCTCGGAATATAGAGTGGTGCCATGCCCTGTGCCTGCACCATGAAGCGTCCGCGGCTGAAGGCCATCGAATCGAGCAGGCGATCGCTTGCGGACAGATCGACCTGGATGCCGCCGCTGACGGGATGGGCGGCCAGGGCGCGATTCGTGTCGGAGGTCGTGATCGTCAGCGAGGCCGATCCTGCGCTCGTTCCGCTGCGGAACAGCGAGATCGTGGAGGCGGCGCGGTTGCAGCGGATGCCGAATGTGCCGTTCGCGAAGTTGGCGATGCCGGGGCTAGTGATGCGCCAGTCGCCCGGCGTTTGCGGGGCATCGCGCCAGTCCGTGGGCGGCGGAGGGGCAGGCTTTGGCGGCGCGGCGGGCGTCGTCGGCACCGGGCGCGGCGCCTGGACGGGCGGCTTGGTGGCCGGAACGCAGGCGGCGACGAGAGCCAGTGCGGTCAGGGGAGCGGTCGCCAGCAGCTTGCGGGACAACGAATGGGCGTCGGTGCGCCGGCGCGGATTTGCCTTCATCCCCTTGGTATGGAATGAGGCGCCGCTCATCTCAAGTATGCAAAGCCATGACTGACCCGATCGAACCCCGTCCCGTCGAAAAGAAATCAGGCGCCGCACCCAAGGCGGCGAAGGTCCGCGTCGATCAGGCGCTGGTCGATCGCGGTCTTGTCGAGAGCCGTACCCGCGCGCAGGCAATGGTGCTGGCGGGGCTGGTCTTTTCGGGCGAGACCAAGATCGCCAAGCCCGGCCAGAGCATCAGGTCCGATGCCCCGCTTGACGTGCGCGGGCGCGATCATCCGTGGGTCTCGCGCGGAGGGATCAAGCTGGCCCATGCCATCGAGCATTTCGAACTCGACCCCACCGGGGCCGTGGCGATGGATATCGGCAGCTCGACCGGCGGATTCACCGACGTTCTGCTGACGAACGGGGCGCAGCGCGTCTTCGCCGTGGATTCGGGGACGAACCAGCTTGCCTGGAAGCTGCGTCAGGATCCGCGCGTCACCGTGCTGGAGCAGACCAGCGCCCGCATCCTGACGCCGCAGCAGATCGATGCGCCGTGCAACTGGGTCGTCTGCGACGCCAGCTTCATCGGTCTGGCTAAAGTGCTGGAAGTGCCGCTGCGCCTGGCGGCGCCCGAATGCCAGTTGGTGGCGCTCATCAAGCCGCAGTTCGAGGTCGGTCGCGGCGAAGTGGGCAAGGGCGGCGTCGTGCGCGATCCGGTGTTGCACGAGCGGGTCTGCAACGAAGTGCGCGACTGGCTGGAAGCGGATGGCTGGGTCATTCAGGGCATCGTCGAAAGCCCGATCAAGGGGCCGGAAGGCAATATCGAGTTCCTCGTTTCGGCGCAGCGTGGGTGATTTTCCCGGCCTGTGGCAATTGCGCACAAGGCAGGCTCGTTACACAACCCGCGTATCAACGCCGTTTTTCCTGATTCGGGAGTTGCCAAGGGAATGAACCTGATCGCCTCGTCCGGCCAGTTGCGCGCCAGCCTGCTGCGCTGGGCGCTCGTGCTCGTTCCCCTCGTTGTGCTCCTCGGCTTCGTATCCGGGCGTATGGCGCAGAGCGGGCCGGGCAATCCATGGTTCGATGCGCTAGTGAAGCCGGACATCTACCCGCCGCCGATTACTTTCGCGATCGTCTGGACCGTTCTCTACGTGCTGATGGGCGTGGCGCTGGCGATGGTCTGTGCGGCACGGGGTGCGCGGGGACGTGGTCTGGCGGTCGTCGCCTTTGCCGTGCAGTTCGCGCTTAACCTGGCCTGGAGCCCGGTGTTCTTCGGTGCCCACCGGATCACGGGCGGCCTGGTCGTGATCGGCCTGCTCGACCTTGCGGTGCTGGTGACGATCGCCCTGTTCGCGCGCATCCGCCCGGTCGCGGCTTTGTTGCTGGTGCCCTATTTCGCGTGGGTCTGCTTCGCGACTTATCTCAACTACGCCTTCCTTCAGGCCAACCCTGCGCTCGACGGCGTGGAAGGCCCGCGTGCCGTCCAGCGGTTCGAGATTTGAGCGTCTGCTTGCTGGAAAATCGCCGGAGCCTCTTGCGCGGTTTCGCGCAAAATACCAAATAGGCACCATGCAAAGCGAAAACCCCTTCGTCGCCGATTTCGTCAAGATGATGAACAGTGCTGCCGGCACGCTCGCCGGCGTGGGCCGTGAAGCGCGCGACAACGCTCGCGAACGCTTCAAGGAACTGCTGGGCGACATGGACTACGTCACCCGCGAGGAGTTCGAGGCCGTGAAGGAACTCGCTGCCACCGCGCGCGGAGAAGTCGAGTCGCTGAAGGCGCGTATCGCAGCGCTCGAAGGCAAGTCGGGCCAGTAAGGCCGCTTTTCGCTCCGAAATCCGGGACCATGTAAAGACGCGGGGGAATTCCTCCGCGTTTTGCGTTTCCGGCCTCGGCGCTTGTCATGACGCAGCGCGAACGCCATTAACCGCACCTCATGCAGCTTCGCGCGCCTGCCATAGTCTGCGCCGCCCGCCCGCACGGCGAGGCGGCGGTGATCGCCCGGCTGCTTACGGCCGAGGCGGGGGTCGTCGCCGCCTATGTCGCCGGGGGCAGGGGGCGGGAACTGCGTCCGGTGCTGATTCCGGGCAATGCCGTGGAGGCGGAAGTCCGCTCCAAAAGCGACAGCCAGCTTCCCTTCGCGCGGATCGAACTCGTCACCAGCCGCGGTCCCTGGCTGACCGAACCGCTGCCCGCCGCCGCGATTTCCTGGGTTACGGCGCTCACCGCCATGGCCTTGCCGGAACGGCAACCGTTCCCAGCGCTCTACGATGCCCTCTGCGCTTTGCTGGACGCGATCTGCGTCGCGCCCTCGGCGCGGGGCTGGGCCTTGCCGCTGCTGTCCTACGAGGTCCTGCTGCTGCGCGAACTGGGTTACGGCGTGCCGGTCGGCCGCCCCGAGGACGACGATTGGGACGCGATACTCACCACTTTCGACCGGCTCGGGCGGGAGCTTGCGCGCTATCCGCTTGCCGATCGGCGTGGAGACGCTATGGGGTCGCGCGTCCTGCTGCGTGAGCGGCTGGCACGGATTCATGGCTGACAAGCAAGCGGAGAACGACATGCGTATCGCGGTTTTTGCAGGAGACGGGATCGGTCCCGAGGTCACCGAGCAGGCGGTGCGCGTTCTCGAAAAGCTTGAACTTCCGGGGCTTGAGCTGATCGAAGGCGATGTCGGCGGCGCGGCCTACCACAAGCACGGCCACCCGCTTCCCGCCGAAACGCTGGACATCGCGCGCTCGGCGCAGGCGATCCTGTTCGGCGCCGTGGGCGACTTCTCCTGCGATCATCTGGAGCGCCATCTGCGCCCGGAACAGGCCATTCTCGGCTTGCGCAAGGAACTCGGCCTTTTCGCGAACCTGCGCCCGGCGCAGGTCTTCGCCGGTCTTGAGGACCTGACCACGCTGCGTCCCGAAGTCGCCAGCAAGATAGACCTGCTGATCGTGCGCGAACTCAACGGCGACGTTTACTTCGGCGAGAAGGGCATGCGCACTCTCGAAGACGGCCGCCGTCAGGGCTGGGACATGATGTCCTATGCCGAGGACGAAGTGCGCCGCATTGCCCATGTCGGCTTCAAGGCGGCGATGGGGCGTTCGAAGAAGCTCTGCTCGGTCGACAAGGCCAATGTCCTCGAAACCTCGCAGCTCTGGCGCGACGTGGTGATCGAGGTCGCCAAGGAATATCCCGAGGTCGAGCTCACCCACATGTACGTCGACAATGCGGCGATGCAGCTGGTGAAGAACCCCGGCCAGTTCGACGTGATCGTCACCGGCAATCTCTTCGGCGACATTCTTTCGGACCAGGCCTCGATGTGCGTCGGTTCGATCGGCCTGCTCGCTTCGGCCAGCCTTGCCGAGGGCACTTATGGCCTTTATGAGCCGATCCACGGTTCGGCGCCGGACATCGCGGGCAAGGGCCTCGCGAATCCGATGGCGACGATCCTCTCGGCGGCCATGCTGCTGCGCCACTCGCTCGGTCTCGAAGCCGAGGCGGCGCGGATCGAGGCGGCTGTCGCGAAGACGCTGGCCGACGGGATCAAGGGCGGCGATCTCGGCGGCACCGCGGGTACGCGGGAAATCGGTGACGCGGTGCTCGAACGCCTGTAAGGCGTTCGCGGGCCTTCACCGGCGACAAGATTTATTCAGATTTACCACCTACCACGGGGCGCATGAACATTACCGGTTCGGATATTGCAGGGACGATCGACGCTGGCGCCAGACCGCTGGAGCTGGCGATTGTCCTGCCCACCTATAACGAGCGCAAGAACATCGCGACGATGATCGAGCGGCTCGACGCTGCGCTGCAAGGCGTGTCGTGGGAAGCCGTCTTCGTCGACGACAACAGCCCGGACGGCACCTCGGACGAGGCGCGCCGTCTGTCGCTCGTCGATCCGCGCGTGCGCTGCATCCAGCGGATCGGGCGGCGCGGCCTTGCCAGCGCCGCGATCGAGGGCATGTGCTCCACCGCCGCGCCGGTCGTGGCGGTGATGGATGCCGACCACCAGCATGATCCGGCGCTGCTGCCGGGTATGCTCAAGGCCGTGACCTCGGGCGAATACGATCTCGCCTATGCCTCGCGCTTCGCCGAAGGTGCCAGCACCGAGGCATGGGGCCGTCCCGATCGCGTGAAGGCCTCGGGCTTTGCCAACCGCATCGCCAACAAGGTGACCGGAGTCGAACTGACCGACCCGATGAGCGGGTTCTTCATGCTCCGTGCCGAAACCCTGCGCGCCGATGCGCACCGCCTTTCGGGCGTGGGCTTCAAGATTCTTCTCGATATCCTCGCAACCGTCGACCGTCCGCTTCGAGTCAAGGAGTTCCCGCTCCATTTCGCGGCACGTGCGGAAGGTGAAAGCAAACTGGACCAGACCGTCGTGTTCGAATTCCTCGTGGGCCTTTACGACAAGTGGCTGGGTCGGATCATCCCGACCCGTTTCGCGCTGTTCGGCACCGTTGGTGCGCTGGGCGTGGTGGTGCAGCTGAGCGTGCTCTGGGTGATGCTTCACCTCGTGTTCGCCGAGCGCTTCGTCTACGGCAACTGGTCGGAGAGCGCGACCTTCAACATCTCGAACACCATTGCGGCGGTCGTCGCGATGACGTTCAACTTCGTGCTCAACAATGAGCTGACGTATTCGGACAAGCGCCTGCGCGGCTTTGGCCCGCTGATGCGCGGCTGGGCGCAGTTCGCACTGACCTGCTCGCTGGGCCTGCTCACCAACATCGGTTCGGCGGCCGTGCTCAAGACCATCGGCATCCATGACGTGCTGGCAGTGATCACCGGCGTGCTTCTTGCCTCGGTGTTCAACTTCGCGCTCTCGTCGAAGTTCGTCTGGGGCAAGTACTGAGCATCATCAAGACGCGGCACCGCGTGCCGCGCGGGCAGATCCTGTTGCTCGTGGTGACGGGCATGGCGGCGTTGTTCAGCTTGCTGGACACGCCGTTTCCGCGTCTGGCGCCGATGCAGAACCTGCCGACGCTGGCGATCCTCGCCGCTATCGGCTGCTCGCTGCGGCGCTGGCCGATGCCGACGAGTGCGGTGATCTGCGTTTGCCTGTTCCTGGTGCTCCACACGATCGGCGGGCGCTACATCTATTCCTTCGTTCCGTATGAGGACTGGGCGCGGGCGCTCGGCTTGCCTTCGCCTGCCGCGACCTTCGGGCTTGAACGCAATTCCTGGGACCGGCTGGTCCATTTCGCTTTCGGCGCGCTCTGGGTCCATCCGATCTCGTGTTGGCTGGCCCGGCACAAGGCGCTGTCGCTGACGCTCGCGACCTACATTGCGGTCGAATTCGTGCTCGCCGGGAGCGCGCTCTACGAAATCTTCGAATGGCTGCTCACCGTGTTCATGGCGGGGCCGGACGCGCTGGCCTACAACGGGCAGCAGGGCGATCTCTGGGACCCGCAGAAGGACATGGCGATGGCGGGGCTGGGGGCGGTGCTCGCGGCTGTTTTCCTGCGGGTGAAAGCGCGCCTCTCCTGAAAATACCTTCGACGGTGCCGGTAAGCCGTTCGCCGGATTCCCTTTGTGGAGTATGATGCGATCCTGTCTTCGCGGAAAACCGGCGGGGGGATAGGGCGAACCATGATACTGCGCGTTTCCATGAAGGTCCGCGATCCACGTCATGTCGCGGCCGTGCTTGCCGAAATCGTCGATCGCCCGGTGGTCGATGCCGGGGCGGGCTGGCTCATCACTTCAGGGCAGGGATCCGATCTCGAAGTGCTGGAGCGGCCGGAAGGGGCGCCGTCTTCGGGCGAATGCGGTATCGCTCTGGCCACGCCGCTGACCATTGCCGAAGTCTTCGCCATCGCCGGCCGCGAGGGATGGCCGGCCCGCCATCGCCGGCCGCAGGGAACCTCAGGTGTGATCGAGCTGCTGCTGGAAGGCGATTGCCGGATCGACGTGCTGACGGCCGAAATGCAGGGCGCCTGAACGCTCAGCCTTGGCCCTCAGCGCCAGTTCGGAAACCACATCCAGAAATTGTAGAATTCCTTGGTAGGCAGCGGCGCGCCCGAGATGATCGGGTAGAACAGCACGAACAGGCCGACCGAGCCGACGAACGTGCAGGTGGCGAGGTGGCGCCAGCGGTCCTTGCGCTGCCACAGCGCGTCCAGCGCGAAGGCGAGCACCGCCATCAGGAAGGCGCCGGGCAGGAGATAGTGGTAGTAGAACTGGATCGGCTTGCCGTTGACGATCCAGATGCCGAGCGTGCTCGCGTAGAGCAGGATCACGGTCAGCACGTCGCGCCGGTCGCGCAGCAGCGAGGCCCAGAGGCCCCAGACCAGCGCGAACAGACCGGCGATCATCGAGACCGGATTGCCCAGCATGACGATACCGTGCTGATGGCCGTCGATGTTCTCGAACTGATACCAGATCGGCCGCCAGTCGACCATCCACTGATACCAGTAGCTGCGATAGGGGTGGGGCTTCTTCACGCTGTCCTGAAGCGCGATCATGTGTCGGTGCTGCTCGATGAAGCCCCAGGGCGAGGTCGGCCTGATGCTGTAGAACATGGCTGGGGCGTAAGTCGCCCAATAGACCAGCAGCGGCAGCAGTCCAAGCCAGAACGCCGCCTCCACCAGCGAGATGCCGGGGATCGGGCCGGCTCCCTTGCGGCCGACGAGCTTCCAGCCGCTCTCGCGGATGCGGAGCGCCAGGAACCACAGGCCGGGGATCATGAGTGCAGGCGCACTGCTCCACTTGGCGCCGAGCGAAAGGCCGAGCGCGATGCCCGCCGCCGCCAGATGGCCGCGGGCCATGCCGCGCGTCCGCGCGCGCAGGGCTGCGGCGAATTGCCAGAGCCCGACCATGCAGAGCGCGGCCTCGACCATGTCGAGCATCGAGATGCGGCTCTGGACGAACCACATGAAGTTGGTCGCCAGCAGCACCGTCGCGACGATCGTCGCGCGGCGGCGGCCGGACAAAAGCCAGACGAAGCGGGCGAAGGCGAACAGGCCGAAGGCGCCGAACAGCAGCGGGCCGATGCGCCAGGCCAGCGGGCGGTCGCCAATCAGGGCGATGAAGCCGGCGATCACTTCCTTGGCGAACATCGGGTGCTCGCGGTTGGCCGGGATCAGGTCCAGCAGCTTCAGCGCCGCCGGAACGTAGTGGACCTCGTCGAAGTAGTAGCGCCCCGGCTCCGCGAGTCGGAACAGGGCGAGGGCCAGGAACAGGCCCGCCACGATCAGGCTCCAGCCGATCGGATCTCGGTCATTGCGCGAAGCGTTCGGCATCGGAGCGGCGGAATAAGGGCGAAGCGGGGGGACTGCAAGACTGCCGGAAACTTGCTCCACCGAAGCGGTACGAGAGGGAAGGTTGCAGAGGCGCTTGCACTGGCGCTGTCGCGATCCTAGAGGCTTGGGCCATGAAACGCACCACCGGACAGGACCGCTCGAAGACCCGCAACTGGCGCACTGCCACCCGCGCGATCCGCGGGGGAACCTGGCGCTCGGAAATGGGGGAGACCAGCGAGGCGCTGTTCCTCACCTCCGGCTACACCTACGACGATGCCGCGACCGTCGCCGCCCGTTTCCAGGGCGAGGACGACGGCATGACCTATTCGCGTCTCCAGAACCCGACCGTGCAGATGCTCGAAGAGCGCATCGCCCTGCTCGAAGGCGCGGAAGCCTGCCGCACCCAGGCCTCGGGCATGGCGGCGATGACCACGGCGCTGCTCTGCCAGCTTTCGGCGGGCGACCACATGGTCTCGGCCCGCGCCGCCTTCGGGTCGTGCCGCTGGCTGGGCGACAGCCTGCTGCCGCGCTTCGGCATCGAAGTGACGGTGGTCGACGCCACTGACACCGCCGCCTGGGAAGCGGCGATCCGTCCGAATACGAAGGTGTTCTTCTTCGAATCCCCGGCCAATCCGACCATGGACATCGCCGACATCGAAGGCATCTGCGCCATCGCCAAGGCGCATGGCATCACCACCGTGGTCGATAACGCCTTCTGCTCGCCGGTGCTGCAACGCCCGATGGAGTTCGGCGTGGACGTCGTCGCCTATTCCGCGACCAAGCTGATGGACGGTCAGGGCCGCGTGCTCGCCGGTGCCGTCTGCGGCACCGAGGAATTCATCAACGAAAAGCTCCTGCCGTTCCAGCGCAACACCGGGCCGAACCTCTCGCCCTTCAACGCCTGGGTCGTGCTCAAGGGTCTGGAAACGCTCGATCTGCGTGCCAAGAAGCAGAGCGAGAACGCGCTCAAGGTCGGTGAGTTCGTTGCCGGGCGCGTGCCGAAGATCCTGCACCCCTGGCTCGACAGCCACCCGCAGCAGGCGCTCGCGCAGAAGCAGATGGACGCCTGCGGGCCGATCTTCAGCTTCGAACTCGAGGGCGGCCGCGCGCAGGCCCATGCGCTGCTCGATGCGCTCGAACTGATCGATATCTCCAACAACATCGGCGATTCGCGTTCGCTGATGTGCCATCCCGCCTCGACCACCCACCACGGCGTCGGCCCGGAAGGGCGGGAGGCCATGGGCGTTACCGAAGGCATGCTGCGCATCAATGTCGGCCTAGAAGATGCCGACGATCTGATCGAGGACCTCGATCAGGCGCTGAGCAAGGCAGGCCTCTGAGGAACCGCGCCGGGCGGCCCCGCACCGGCTTCGCCGTGTCGGCGCGGGTTCCTTTACAGGCGTTTATCGTTTTGCAGCCCTTGCCGTACGGCGAACCGCTCGAAATCGGGACGTTGCTTCCGCCCTGCGCAGTTGTCGTCCCGTCAATTCCTCGTTAGTCTCGTGAGCGTTATGAAGGAATTCTTCCAACATACCGCGATGACGGACGGCGTGACCGTAAGGGTCGCAGTCAACTTCCTGCCCGAGCAATCGCGCATCGAGGCGGGTAAGTGGTTCTGGGTCTATCACATTCGCATCGAGAACGATTCGGACGAGACCCTGCAACTCATGACCCGGCACTGGCGGATCACCGACGGCAACGGCGATGTCAGCATGGTCGACGGCGAGGGTGTCGTCGGCGAACAGCCCGTTATCGCCCCCGGCCACAGCCACGACTACGTCTCGGGATGCCCGCTGCCGACGCCGCAGGGCTCGATGGAGGGGCATTACACTTTCCTGCGCGACGACGGCAGCGAGGTGGAGGCGCTGATCCCGTTCTTCCCGCTTGCGGCGCCCGCGACGGCGCG
>PJTO01000193.1_pt1 | contig 58360 bp, 57 predicted proteins | sample 1512101 | NCBI WGS metagenome assembly PJTO01 (sample SAMN08177690, study PRJNA422409) | Soil metagenome, whole genome shotgun sequencing project.
CAGGAAAACTGATTTACAATAAAAAGAAAGTCGGAAATACTGAATTATCAATCTCAAACCTTCAGTCAGCCGATCAGGTGCTGCTTGTAAAAGTTAACCTTGAAAACAATGCCCAGGTAACCAAAAAAGTGATCTTTAAATAGAATTACACTTCTAAACCCAAATAAAAAATCCATTTGTCAAATTAAGACAAATGGATTTTTTATTTAAGATATATCTATGCTTTTTCAATTAAAATACTGACTGCATTTCCTCCAAAACCAACTGCATTTACCAGCACTTTTTTAATTGTTTTGTTCTGATTTCTTGTTTCTGAAAACGGGGTTTCAATAAAAGTATCATGTTTCATCATTAACAATGCTAACTCCAGACTTAACATTCCTGATGTGCCAAAAGTATGGCCAATTTTCCATTTATTTGTCGTTAACAAAGGCAGCGATGAACCAAAAACTTTTTCAATAGCTCTCAGTTCTGTCAAATCACCCTTTATTGTTCCGGGTGCATGCATGACAATAACATCTATACTTTCTAAATCAACATCTTTTAAAGCCATTTTCATAGATTTTTGAAAACAGTCTGCTTCTGCAGAAATTGAAATATTATGCTCCAAAATTTCAGTTGCAAAACCCACGCCTGTAACATAAGCAATCGCATTTTCTTTTTCTCCTGCTTCTAAACAACAAACTGCCGCTCCTTCCCCCAGAATCATAGTGTTTTGGGTTTTCTCAAAATAGCAGGCTAAATTGGGCCAAGAATCAATATCCGGATTAAGTCGGGAATATATTTTCAAAGCTCTCATTTGTCCAATTGTAAAATCTGTTAAAGGAGCTTCACTCCCTCCAACCAAAAACTTATCTGCCATTCCTGATTTTAACCAAGCCACACCATTCAAAAGTGCATGAAGAGCAGTCGAACAAGTAATAGAATGCGAAATTTCAGGACCTGAGCTTTGCAGATCATGTGCAATCCAAGACGAAATATTTCCTAAAGTAGTTGTTGGCGAGGCTAAAGTCTGTGCTTTTCCGGTTTCAAGATATTCTTTATAATGTTTTTCAAATAAATCTGTAGCGCCTCTTGAAGAACCAATATTAATTCCAAAGATATCATCAGTTTTCCATCCTGCATTTTGAACCGCTTCTCTCGAAGCTGCCAAAGCAAACAAAACAGAATTATCTAAAAATTTATACCTAATATCCTCCTCTCGTATTTTATCTATAATTTGTTTCGATTCAGCACTTAAAACAGCGACAGAAGTTTCTTGCTGATCCAAAAACCGCTTCGTAAAACAATGGTTTTTATCAAGATATTTTTTCCAGATTTCATCACTATTATTTCCTAATGGAGAAATAGAAGAAAAAGCAGTTATGGCAATTTTTGGTGTATTCACAATAGTTAGTTTTGTAAAAAGATCTTTAAAAAAATGGCACACTGATTATATGGGTTTAACAGATTTACACTGAGGAAATAATTAATCTGTGTAAATTCTTTAATCTGTTAAAACTGTATACAAATTACACCATTTCTATAGCTTCTTCAATTATATTATATATTTTTTCAAGCTGATCATTAGACATTATATATGGAGGTAAAATGTAAACGATATTTCCCACCGGTCTTAAAACAACTCCATTACCAATAAAGAAATTATATAATTTTGTACGCATCGATCCGTAATAACTTTCCTCTGAATCAGATTTTATTTCTACTGCGAAAATAACTCCTAATGTTCGTACCGTTATTACTTTTGGATGGTTTTCGATTTTCTTTTGAAATTCTAAATGCTTTTGGTTTATTCTTTCAATATTCTTTTGCATTTCAGCCGTTTGAAGCAAATCGATACTTGCTAACGCAGCTGCACAACCAGTAGGATTTGCTGTAAATGTATGTCCGTGAAATAAGGCTTTATTAATATCGTCATCATAAAACGCATCAAAAATATTCTGGGTAAAAGTTGTAATTGCCATTGGAATTGTCCCTCCGGTTAATGCTTTTGAAAGGCATATCATATCTGATTCTTCAGACACATAATCCATTGCAAAGGTTTTTCCTGTTTTCCCAAAACCCGTCATCACTTCATCAGCAATTGTCAGAACTTTATTTTGTTTGCAAATCCGAATAAGCTTTGCTAAAGATTCAGGCTCATACATTACCATTCCTGCCGCTCCTTGTACCAAAGGTTCAAAAATAAAACTGGCACAATTGTTATTTTTAATTGCACTTTCTAAAGCATCAAAACTTATCTGCTCCTTCCCTTTTACCGGAACCGGGATTCGAACCACATCTATAAACATTCCCTGAAAAGCCTGAGTATAAAATGAAATGCCGCTTGCCGCCATTGCAGCAAAAGTATCTCCGTGAAATGCATTTTCAAAAGCAATAATAGTGGTTCGGTTTTCATTTTTATTGAAAAAATACTGCAAAGCCACTTTTATAGCCACTTCGACAGCTGTTGATCCATTATCAGAAAAGAAAATTTTCTGCTGATTTTCAGGGAGAATCTCCATTAGTCTTTCAGCTATTTTTACTGCCGGTTCATGCGTAAAACCTCCAAACAAAACATGTTCTAAAGTAGTCAGCTGTTTATAAATCGCATCAGCAATAAATTTATTACTGTGTCCAAACGGATTTACCCACCATGAAGCAATAGCATCAATATATTCTTTGCCAGTTTCATCCCAAAGCAATGCACCTTCGGCTTTTGTAATTGCGATTGGCGTTTGCGATGTTTTATGCTGTGTATAAGGATGCCATAAATATTGATTGTCTTTTTCTGTTAATGTCATCTATATAATATTGTAGATTTCTGATTTTAGATTTTAGATTTTTCTAATGATAGTAAATCATTTCGGAACAAATCTGCATATTCAAGAATTACATTTTGATCAAAATACGGTTCTTCGTCAATTCTTCCAATGTATTTTATTTTGGTTTTATTTAGAATTAAACTTTCTGTTGATTTGTTTTCGCTTCCGCTGAAGATAATTCCAGCCACTTCAAATCCTCTATTTCGAATTGCTTCAATTGTTAGCAAAGTATGATTTATGCTCCCAAGATAATGTCTTGAAACTACTATAATTTTATAATCGGGTTTTATTAAATCAATGATGGTTTCATTTTCGTTTAATGGAACAAAAATACCACCCGCGCCTTCGATAACTAAATGATTTTTTGTTTTGGGTTCCAGAATCTGATTCGATTCGATTGTAATTCCATCAATCTCTGCCGCCAAATGCGGACTTGCTGGTGTTTTTAATTGATAAATGTTCTCAAAAAATTGAGTTTTTTTATTTGAAACTCTATATTGAACTTTATGAGTATCAGAATTATCTAAATCGCCAGCCTGAATAGGTTTCCAGTAATCGGCCTCTAAAGCCTCAACAATTATAGATGATGCTATTGTTTTTCCAACATCTGTCGAAATTCCTGTTACAAATATTTTCATAAGTTATTAGACCGCAATGTTAGTGATTGAACAGATAAACGCGGATTTTTTACATTTTACATCAAGTCTCAAATCAATAATCAGCAAAAAATTACCGCATCTGTTTTATTAGTGGACTGTCAACAAAAGTACCAATAAAAAAGTAAACCCATCATTACGATGGGTTCTGTTTATCATTCTTCTTTTAAAACCTTAATTCAGAATTGGTTTTACTTTATATCCTGCTTTTCTCAGTAAATTAATAACTCCAAATTCTCCTCCCAAATGAGCTGATCCAACGGCAAAAAAGACACTTTGTTTTTTTACTAATTCGGCCATACTTTTTACCCAATTTAGATTTCTTTCATCCAAAATAATCTTTTTTGTTTTCTTACTTGTAAACCTTTCGTCAGTAGTAATATTGTATAATGATTCGATATTTTCATCTTTATAAGTCGAAACTAATTTTGCTGTTTCTTCCGGTACAGATTCGTCGAGCATAGCAATAATTTCATCATTTGTATAAGCATTTTCAAGTATTACAAACTGATCTTTTACAGATTCGAGTCCGCCAATTTCAATATTTTTTTTCTTAGCCTGTTCTATAAATTCCATTTCGTAAAATTTTAAATCAGTACAGCCAAAAGTTTTCATTGAAATCAAACTCATAACGGTCAACAGACTAAAACTGTCAACTTGTTTTACTGTCATTCCGGTTGTTTTTTTCAAAATGTCATCTAATTTGGCTAACTGTTCCGGAGTTAATTTTTTACTTAACGGTTCTTTTCCCATTGCCAGCTGCTGCATTTGAGACATTTCTTTTGGATCTGAAAAGTTGATTTCTAACATTAATTTTTCTGAAGATTCAAAAGCTTTTTTCGTTTTATCTGTTAAAAAATAATCCAGTGAACAAATCATGTGTATTGTTCCGTATAAGTAAGAAGGTTTTGAAAGTCCGTTTCCCGAAACTTCCCATAAAAGAGAGTTTTCTAGTTTTGGAGATTGGGGTTGAGCTTGTGTTTTTACTCCAAAAAAGATGAGTGCTGCTATAAATAACTTGAATAAACTTTTCATTTGAGATGAGTTAGGTGATAAATGAAATTTATTTGGCCCACAGATCAAACTGATTAAACTGATTGACGAGGCATTAAATTTGGTTTTCTATTATTTGTGTAAATTAAGCGTTTAAAATCAGGGCTTTCACCAAAATTAAGAAGTAAACCGACTTCAATTTTTGTCGATTTTAGATAATTCATCAATTGAGCAATATGTGAACTTAACAAATATTCACAAGCTTTTAATTCTATTATAATTACATCATCAATAACTAAATCAGCATAATACTCTCCCACTAATTGATTCTTAAAATATACTTTTATCTGTTTCTGAGCTTCTACTTTATAACCTTGTGTTTTTAGTTCCAAATACATTGCGTTTTGGTAGACTTTTTCCAGAAATCCGTAACCTAATTGATTATAAACATCATAGAATACCTTTAAAATAGTTTTTGATTTTTCTTTATGTAATAAGTCAGGCATTAATGTGCAGTGTAAACCCGTTTAATTTGTTTAATCGGCGGGTCTAATATACGTAATTTCTTAATAATTCAAGTATTGAAGCAATTTCCTCTTCTGAATTATAGTTGTGAATACAGAATCGTAAACGTTCCTGGCGTTCGGGGACTGTTGGAGAAAGTATCGGCTTTACATCAAAACCTTTATCTTGCAATTCCTGAGCGAGCTTTTTGACATTTTCATTTCCCTGAACAATTGCTGATTGAATAGCTGATTTACTTCGGACAAATATTGGTTTTAAACCCAGTAAATTTTTCTGCTGATTGAAGAAAACAATGTTTTGACGTAATTTTTGAATTGCTGCTTTTTCAACTTCCAATTGCTGATATGCCGTTAAAATTGTGGCAACAGAATGTGGAGATAATCCTGTGGTATAAATAAAACTTCGGGCAAAATTTATTAGATATTCTTTAAGTTCTGGACTTCCAAGTATAACTGCGCCGTGACATCCCAGCCCTTTTCCGAAAGTCATAATTCGGGCAAAAATTCTATTATGCAGATTTAAATATTGAGTCAATCCTTCACCTTTTTCTCCAAAAACGCCTAAAGTGTGTGCCTCATCCACTACAAGATAACAATTGTATTTTTCAGAAAGCTGCACTAATTCTTCTAAATTTGGAGTATCTCCATCCATAGAAAAAACCGTTTCGGTTACGATATAAATATTTGTGTCTGGAAATTTTAGAATTAAATGTTCTAAATCTTCAAAATCATTATGGTTGAATTTATATGATTTTGCATTTGACATTATAATTCCATCTCGAATTGAAGCATGACTTAACTCATCATACAAAATAACATCATTTCTTTGCGGTACAGCACCAAAAAAACCAAGATTGGCATCGTAACCCGAATTAAAAATTAAAGCCGATTCTGAGTCGTGAAATTGCGAAATAAAACTTTCTGCAATTTGATACAAAGAATGATTTCCTGAAATTAATCTAGAACCCGTTGCACCGTTTTGAAAAATTTCATTTTCATGCAGATAAGCATGAGTAAGTTTAAAAATTGTTTCAGATCTTGAAAAACCAATATAATCATTGGAAGAAAAATCAATGAGATTATTAAACGCAGGAAGTTTACGAAGCGAATTGTTCTGCATTCGCTTTTCAAGCTTTTGATTAAGATTTTCAGGTAATTTCATAAAACAAAGTTATGAAATTGAAATTTGGTAAAAACAAACAGCGGGTTTTCAAATTCCCGCTGTTTTTTGATGTATTCTAAACGGCACTTATAAAAGGCGATTGTCTGCTATAATTTGATTCAACCATTTCTTTAGTCATAAAAACAGCAATATCAAATGCGCTGATTTTATCTCCCAAACAATCTTCAACATTAACTGCAATTTCAGAACTATCATTTGAAAATTCAATAAACGGAACACGAACCTGTGTCCAGTTTACATCACTTTCTTCTAAAAGAACATAGGCTTTCTGGCGATCTTCCTGTATTATTGGAAAATTAGCTTTCATCCAATCTGTAGCCATAATTGTTTTGGGACTTTTTTTATCAAAACGAGTATCAATATTTAGTCCGGCAAGCAAAACATAGCGATTTATATTATATTCCTTCATTGCCTTCAAAACATTTTTTGTTACTGTACTTGCAACCAAAGGCTCGTCTTTCCTCTGACCAATAGTACTTAAAACTGCTTCAGATTCTTTTAGCAATACTTTTATAGATTCAAAATCGAGAGCATCGCCCTTAATAATTTCAATTTTAGAATTTTGAATTTCGAACTTTTCAGGATCTCTAAGCAGAAGTTTTACACTAAATCCTTTTTTTAATAACTGGTTCACAAGATAATTTCCAGTTCTTCCGCCACCGCCCAAAACGGCAACTTTTGATATATTTTTCATAGATATTCTTTATAAAATTTGACATAAATAATTTGCGCTTTATGAAGTTAATAAAGCGTAAAACATAAAAGCTTACTGAGCTTTTATAACAGAATCAATATTTTACAAAGAGATTTTAATACTTCAAAAGTAGAAAATTAATTTGTCTAATTCCCTATATCAAATAAAAAAGCCAAACAATATTGTTTGGCTTTTCTTTATTTTAAAAAACTGTTTTAGTCTACTAAAACAATAATCTTATTATCTTTCATTTCGATTGTACCTGACGTAATCTCTAATGTGTAAGTTTGGTCATTAACTCTCGTAAATTTATCCGCTACCTCTTTAGAAAAGTTAAAACTTGGTGCTGTAATTTTTACAGTTCCTTTTTCTAGAATAGACACAATAGGAGCGTGATTATTCAAAATTTGAAAGCTTCCATCAACTCCAGGCAATGTAACAGATGTAACTGTTCCTGAGAATAATTTTGCTTCTGGTGATACTATATCTAAAATCATCTTTTTTTAGTTATGAGTTATAAGTTATGAGTTATAAGTGAGTAGAAAACTCATAATTTATAACTCATAATTCATAATTATATTAAGCTTCAGCTAACATTTTTTCTCCAGCTTCAATTGCATCTTGAATAGAACCTTTCAAGTTGAAAGCTGCTTCTGGAAGGTGATCTAACTCACCATCGATAATCATGTTGAAACCTTTGATAGTATCTTTAATATCAACTAATACACCTGGAATACCTGTAAATTGCTCTGCTACGTGGAACGGCTGAGACAAGAAACGTTGTACACGACGTGCTCTTGATACAGAAAGTTTATCTTCTTCAGATAACTCTTCCATACCTAAGATCGCGATGATATCTTGTAATTGTTTGTATTTTTGAAGAATTTCTTTAACTCTTTGTGCACAGTTGTAATGCTCATCTCCTAAGATATGTGGAGTCAAAATTCTTGAAGTAGAATCTAACGGGTCAACCGCAGGATAGATACCTAACTCAGCAATTTTACGAGACAATACAGTTGTTGCATCTAAGTGCGCGAAAGTTGTAGCCGGCGCCGGGTCAGTTAAGTCATCCGCAGGAACGTAAACCGCTTGTACAGATGTAATAGATCCTTTATTTGTAGATGTAATACGCTCTTGCATTGCACCCATTTCAGTCGCCAATGTTGGTTGGTAACCTACCGCAGATGGCATACGACCTAAAAGTGCTGATACCTCAGAACCTGCTTGTGTAAAACGGAAGATATTATCAACGAAGAATAATACATCTTTACCTTGGTCAGATCCAGCTCCATCACGGAAGTACTCAGCGATAGATAATCCTGAAAGTGCCACACGTGCACGAGCTCCAGGCGGCTCATTCATTTGTCCGAAAACGAAAGTAGCTTTAGACTCTCTCATTCCTGGCATATCTACTTTAGATAAATCCCATCCTCCATTTTCCATAGAGTGCATGAAATCATCACCGTATTTAATAATTCCTGACTCTAACATCTCACGAAGTAAGTCATTTCCTTCACGTGTTCTTTCACCTACTCCAGCGAATACTGAAAGACCACCGTGACCTTTTGCAATATTGTTGATCAACTCCTGAATCAATACTGTTTTACCAACACCAGCACCACCAAATAATCCAATTTTACCTCCTTTTGCGTAAGGCTCGATCAAATCGATTACTTTAATACCTGTAAATAAAACTTCAGATGAAGTTGATAAATCTTCAAATTTAGGAGCTTGTCTGTGAATAGGCAAACCGTTTTCTCCTGTTTTAGGTAAATTACCTAAACCGTCAATGGCATCTCCAACAACATTAAATAAACGTCCATATACGTCTGGACCGATTGGCATTTGGATTGGATTACCAGTTCCAACTACTTCATATCCTCTTGACAAACCGTCTGTAGAGTCCATAGAGATTGTACGAACAGTGTTTTCTCCAATGTGAGATTGTACTTCTAGAACTAATAAAGTTCCATCTTTTTTAGTGACTTCTAGTGAATCATAAATTTTTGGAAGTTCAACATCCTTACCGTTGAAAACTACGTCAACTACTGGTCCAATGATTTGAGCAACTTTTCCTATTACTTTTGACATTACTTATGTATTTATTAAATAGCTATTTAGGTTTATCGAAAATACCTCTTTTTTCAGAGCGCAAAGATAATTTTTTAAAATATAAAATCAATTTTTTTTTCATAAAAAATAGCATGATTTTGTTTGATTCATAAAACTCGTCCAAAAAATAACTAAAACAGCATTTTTTTAATAAAAGAAAAAAACCGCTTCACTATATAAATGAGCGGTTTTTTTTAGACTTTTTTTTTACAGCATTTACTGAATTGTTTCCGGATACTGAATTGGATATACTCCCAAATCAACATGACGTAACGTCGAACCATATTTAGCATTTATTGCATCAACAAAGATATTTGCAATTAAACCGTAACCTCTTGCGCTTGGATGCACACCATCTAAAGAGAAGGCTCCCCCGGTTGCAAAAGAAGAACTCATTGTAAAATTCCCAAATCTGATTCCTCCGCTTGCTAATTGTGTCAAAGTCGCTCTTGTATCAACAAATGCCAGTCCTTTTTCTTTAGCCACAGCTTCGATTGTTGCATTATAAGCATCAGTTGCCTTTTTAATCTCTGCGATTTCAGTTGGAATTAATACATGTTTATCCTGTAAAGGATATGATATACCAAATGCATTTAACGGAGGCGGAGGTGCAATTCCAATTCCAGAATTCGCAGCTGTTGGAGGAAGTCCGATATCCTGCTTAGTAGGCAGTAAAATTAAATCAGTAGCTTTAGCTTGTCTTGCCTGTCCAAAAACAGCTCCATAAAAAGCCGCATTCTGAGCTCCTAACGTAGGAGTAAATGCTGCTGTTAACTGAGCAGCTAAATTGGTCAGACTTTCATCTTTTATCAACAAAGGACTTGTACCAGTCTCAGAAAGCAAATTGATTCGGTCACCAGCATTTAAAGCAGTCAGCACTTGTTTTAGTGGTCCATATAACTGCGCATTAAGTGCTTTAATATTAGCCAGACCAACAACCGCATCATCTTTTCCAATTGCTTTAGCAGTAAGCGGATTGTACGGAATAGTTGTAAAATGAGGCAAAGCTGTAATATATGGTAAATTTGCCACAACACCCTTCGCTCCTTTCGCTGTTAAGGCCGTAACTAAATTACTATAAACACTTGCAAAAACTGCTGGATCTGTGATATCACTTGTTCCGTAAGTCGCCGGATTAGGGTTTCCAGTCTGATCTTTTCCTGTTCCTCCAGAAGTCGCATACAACAAAACATCATTTCCTCCTATAAACAAGGAGAAAAAAGTAGGATCCTGTGCCAAAGCATCAGCCAAAACTGTTGTTGAAGGACTACTGGCAAATCTAACAAAATAAGGATTTGCAGTACCAGCCATTATACCGGCTGCACTTCCATAGTTTGGAGCTAATAAGTGATAACTTTTTGCCCCCGGAACACCTAAATTATTAAATGTTCCTGTAAGATGTGCTGTAACTTCTGTAGTTGGTTTTCCCACAACATTTGTTGGAGTCTGGGTTTTTCCAATAAAATACAAACGTGTACCAGCAATTACATTTCCTCCTAACAACAAACCTCCAATATTATCATTCATAAGCGGCTGCGCAAAAGCTCCCCCACCAGCGGCAACAAATTGCTGGGCCAAAATATTTGGATACGAATTCTCCTGTCCTTTTTTAAATAAAGCATTATCACTGTAACCTGCCGCGAAAGAATCTCCAAGAGCAATATATTTTGTAAAAACTGCCGAACCGGGAACTACTGGAACTTCTTCTGGAGTATTATTATCATCATTATTACAAGCCGTCATAAAGGTCAAAGAAACCAATAACAGCAATTTTATATTTTTTTTCATGTTAGTACTTTTTAAATTATTACCTCTTCATTTTTCACAAATAACTTCAGGGAAGCTATGTCAATTTCACACAAATAATTACATTTTTATGGATTGATAGTCCAAGAAGCAAACCACATTTGACCAATCATACCTGCTCCAATAACCTGAAGATAATCTTTTCCGAAAAGATTTGTTGCTCCAACTTTAATAACCGATTTTAATTTTGGAACTGAATAATTTATCTGAGCATCAAGAACTGTATTTTCAGGTATCATACCATCTCCAAAAGAAGATTCCCATAAGTACTCTGAATTCCATCTTACATTTATATTAAAACCTAAATTTTTAATAACTTTTGCATTTCCTAAAGAAGCTTTAATTCTGTGTTTTGGAGTATTAAAACCAGCCACGAAATCTGGATCATCTTCCTGATTAAAATTAAATTGAGAATAGTTGTAGTTTGCACCTACTTCAAAATCTTTATATACTTTTTTAGACAATCCTACACCAAAACCAAAAGATGAAATTTGAGCAGTAGTATTTGTATAAACCTGATACACTCTTCTATCACCAAATGCAAGAGCCTGATAAGTCTGCTGTACAGCTGGATTCGATGGATCTGTTCCAACGGTTCCATAATAAGGAGAAATAACTCTCGCAGTATTCATGAAATCATTATAAATATTATAGTAAGCATTTAAATCTACTGATAAATCATTTTGCACCACTGTACGATATCCAGCCTCGAAAGCCTGAACCTGCTCTGGTTTTACCAATCCAATATCAGCAACTTGAAGATTTGCCGGATTAGACGAAGCTGCGAAAGCCTGAACTGAAGCTACCGTGTAAGCATTATGATAAGCATTTTGCCCAGACATACCAATTGTTGCCGGCTGTCCTGCTGCTTGTCCTGCTGCACTTACATTTACTGTTTCTTGAAAACGGTCTAAGTTTTCCGGAGCCGATCCAATTAATGCAAACGGTCCTAAATCTAAACCAATATATTGATCCTGTGTAGTAGGATTACGAAATCCTGTTTGATAAGATAATCTGAAGTTATGATTTTTATTTGCTCCTGCAGAATACACAAACGAAATTCTTGGCGATACATTTCCGTCAAAATTCTGGCTTTTATCATAACGTAATGATCCCGTAAATTTCAATCTGTCATCTAAGAACTTTTTCTGTAATTGAGCATAAGCTCCATATTCTTTATATTCAATTGGCCCATCATAATCTGTAAAGATTGTTCCTTGCGAATCCATTACATATTTTCTCCAAGAACCTCCAACCTGAATTTCTGCCCAATCAATGATATCTTTAAAATTATAATTCACATCTGAGTGATATAATTTTGAATGATCGATAAATTTAGCACCTTGTGTTAAATCAGGATTTGCCACAACAGTCTTCAAAGCACTATTAAACTGTGAAGAACCTGGTTCAAATCTAGGAGATCCTGTTGGCTTTGGAATAAATGAAATTTGAGTTGGAAGCACATTATAATCTGCAAAATTTCTTGCAATTGCAGCAGATTCGTTTGCATTTGTACCCATTACAGCTCCAGCATATTGATAAGCCGTTGCATAATTCGTAAACCATTCCGTATCTGATTTTGCCGTTCTGTTAACATTCCATGCTGCAAATCTCATATCATAAGAATTTCCGGCATCTTCACTAGTAAAATAAATACGTCCGAAAAAGTTTTTACCCTTTACTTCAAATTTACCTTGCTGCATTAAGAAATCTTTCAAAGCATATCTGTTTGCTCCCTGATAAATTGTACTTCCCGTTCCAATTTTATATTGCAATATAAACTCCGTGTCATCTGCCCAAGGCTTGATGTGAGCGCTAAAATCCGCTTTCATACTTTGAACCTTGTTATCTGTTAAGTCCTGCTCACGATAACCCGTTCTGCTAACTTGACCAACATTAGGAATAAAAGTAGTAACCTCGTCACCATAAATATTCAAACCATCATAATTCTGATTCATTGCATGTCCTACAGATCCGCCAGTCATACTTCTTGTATCATTTGCAATCCACTCACTCGCTTCCATGTAAGTAAAATTAGCTTTCATTGCAAAATGTTTTGTAAAAGCTTTTGCCGCTCTAATTCCAAAATCATTATAATCATTTGTACCAGCTGCATCCTGAGACGTCTGTCCATATTTATAGTAAACACTTATTCCTTCATTTGTAAAAGGACTTTTACTGGTCATAAACATAATCCCGTTAAAAGCATTTGCTCCATATAATGCAGAGGAAGCTCCCGGAAGTAACTCTACGCTTGCAACATCAATATCTGAAACCCCAATAAGATTTCCTAAAACAAAATTCAATGCCGGAGATGAGTTATCCATTCCGTCTACCAGCTGCATAAAGCGAGTATTAGCCACTGTAGCGAAACCACGAGTATTTACAGATTTGAAAGAAATACTACTTGTATTAAAATTTACTTCTTTCAAATTTTCTAAACCATCGTAGAAAGTTGCAGCTGTTGTGTTTTTGATTTCCTGAAGTCCCATTCGCTCGATAGTAACAGGCGACTCGATTACACGTTCAGGTGTTCTCGAAGCCGAAACTACAATTTCATCCAGCTTAGTTTCTTCATCTTTTAAAATCACATTTACTTTTTGATTTGCCGATGTTATACTGATTGTTTTAGATTCAAATCCTACAGCAGAAACCTTTAAAGTAAAAGGCAGTTTCTCGTTTGTAGTTAATTTAAACGATCCGTCAAAATCAGTAGATACACCACTAGTACTTCCAAGCACAACAACATTGGCGCCAGGAATAGATTGTTTGTTACCATCTGTAACAGAACCTGTAATTGTATTCTGCGCAAAGGAAATTCCGCTGAAAAACAACATAATTAGCAAGTAGACTCTCATTAGGGTTAGTTTTTGGTTAGTTTTATTACTAGTTTATCTAGCCAAAATACAAATATTTTTAGTATTAATAAAAAATTGTTAAAAAAAACCAATAATAATCGTAATTTTTACAACAATATTAACTATTTCGTAATTAGTTTTATTAAATTAAAATCAATGTTTATTTACAAAATCAACAACAATACTATGCATACATATAAAATTTGATAATATTTTTGAAGAATCAATAAAAATACATGTTCTAGAAAAAAAATTTGACAATAAAAAAAAGCGAGACCTAAATCTCGCTTTTTTAACACTAATGATATTTTAAAATCTATTCTACCGTAACTGATTTTGCTAAGTTACGAGGCTGATCTACATTACAACCTCTCATAACTGCAATATAGTAAGACAGCAATTGTAACGGAATTGTAGTAATAAGCGGAGACAATGCATCTGAAGTTTCTGGAATTTCAATTACATAATCTGCCAATTCACGAACCTGAATATCTCCTTTAGTAACAACAGCGATAATTTTACCGCTTCGTGATTTAATTTCCTGAATGTTACTTACAATTTTATCATAATGACCTTGTTTTGGTGCAATTACAATAACCGGCATTTGCTCATCAATTAAAGCAATTGGTCCGTGTTTCATTTCTGCAGCCGGATAACCTTCTGCATGAATATAAGAGATCTCTTTAAGTTTTAATGCTCCTTCTAATGCTACCGGGAAGTTATACCCTCTACCTAAATAAAGACAGTTAGGCGCATCTTTAAATTTAGCTGCAATTTCTTTTGCTCTGTCGTTAGTTTCTAAAGCCTCTAATACTTTTTCAGGAATTAATTCTAATTCTTGTAAATAAGCATGGAAATCAGGGCTTGACAAAGTTCCTTTTGCTTTTCCTAATCTCAAAGCAATCATGGTTAAAACGGTGATTTGAGTAGTAAACGCTTTTGTAGAAGCTACCCCAATTTCAGGGCCAGCGTGTGTATAAGCACCTGCATGACTTTCTCTTGAAATAGACGAACCTACAACATTACAAACTCCAAATACAAAAGCACCGTTTTCTTTAGCTAATTTAATAGCCGCCATAGTATCTGCCGTTTCTCCAGATTGAGAAATTGCAATTACCACATCATCTTTATTAATGATAGGATTTCTGTATCTAAACTCAGACGCATATTCTACTTCAACAGGAATACGTGTAAACTCTTCAAAGATATACTCAGCAACTAAACCAGCATGCCACGAAGTTCCACAAGCAACAATCAAAATACGTTTTGCGTTTAAGAATTTTTCAAGATTATCTTCTACACCTGCCATTTGAACAATTCCTTCATTTGGATGAAGTCTTCCTCTGTATGTATCTTTAATAACGCTAGGCTGCTCGTAAATTTCTTTTAGCATGAAATGATCATAACCTCCTTTTTCAATCTGCTCCAAATTCAATTGAAGTTCCTGAATATAAGGATCAACTAAAGAGTCATCTTTAATTTTTCTAATTTTAAGAGGTTTGTGCAATCTAATGTTTGCCATTTCACCATCTTCTAAATATACTGTATTCGAAGTATATTCAATAAACGGAGATGCATCAGAAGCAATGAAGTACTCACCTTCACCTACTCCAATTGCCAACGGACTTCCTAATCGTGCCGCAACAATTTCATTTGGATTTTTTTTGTCAAAAACAGCAATTGCATACGCTCCTACAACCTGATTTAAAGCGATCTGAACAGCTTTACCAAGTTTTATGTTTTCTTTTTTCTGAACTTCTTCAATCAGGTTTACCAAAACCTCAGTATCTGTATCAGATTTAAAAGTGTAACCGCGTTTAATTAACTCTTCTTTCAGCGGTGCATAATTTTCTATAATTCCGTTGTGAATAATTACCAAATCTCCAGAATTTGAAAGATGCGGATGGGAGTTCACATCATTTGGTACTCCGTGGGTTGCCCAGCGGGTATGTCCAATTCCAATATTTCCGTTTATGGTAAATCCTTCTTGTGCTTTAGCTTCAAGATCTAAAACTTTTCCTTTCGTTTTACAAACTTTTATGCCCGATTCGTCATCGTACAACATAACGCCGGCACTATCATACCCTCTGTACTCAAGACGCTTTAATCCTTTTATTACAATAGGATAAGCCTCTCGGTGACCGATATATCCAACAATTCCACACATATATATTTATTAATTTGGTTTCGTGTAGTAAACCTCAAGCCTTAATCTTTTATCATCTGGAACAGAAGCTTTTCCGCCATACAAAATTGTACCCAGCGGATTCATGATTGATGCTCTCGGTACTTGCGAAAAGTACTCGTTTGGCTGAAGTACAATTCTATTTTCCAGAAAATTAGAAGTCGTAATACCAATACTTTCTGTAACAACCAATCCTAAATTGACATTTTTGGCTGTTTTATCTTTTATTAGATTTCTAATATATTCTGTAATTCTTATTTTATACGTTTTACCTCTCTTATTATCTCCAAGATTGATCAATCCTCCAAAAACGTATTTAGCCCCTTTAGTATCACCCACAGTTAAACTAGTAGTTTGATCTGCATAATAATCGGCCAAAGGTACATTATTAGTTAAATCGTATAAATAAACTCTTTTAGGTTCATCAGCTCCTGTCATCAAATCAGAGTCTATATTAAAAATCAGGTTAGCCTCGTTAACTTTCCAGTTTTTAGCTCTGATATCATCAAGTTTAGAAGCAAAATCATTAAGTTTAATAATCGCTGCAGATCCCTGGCCGCCTTTTATATACAACCTTTCATCGCCTTCTGTTTTATTTACATTTGATGAACTTATAGCGCCTGAATAACCGGCACTTTTAGCATCTTGCAGTAGATTTGCAGTACCTCCTGAACTTGTTGGATTTACCAAATTGATTACTATTGTTCTTTCCTCTGTAGTTTCGGGAGCGTCAGTTGTAATATCTGTTTTTGCTTTGTAAGTAATTGTAATTTTTCCTTTCGAAAAATCCATCAAAGCCATATTACTTGGACTGCCATCAGCTTTTTCAACTTTAAAATACAATCCTCTAAAGTATTCCTGAAAAACATCAGTACTTGCTATTTTAGACGCAGGTGCTTTTAAGATTTTGTCCTGAAAAAAAACGCTATTTAAATTCAAACGCATTTCTGGAGCTGTATAAGTAGTCGTTTCTTTATCGTTACTATCTTTAGTTACGGTTTTATATTCTTCAGAACTAAAAAAGAACTGGTCATTTTGAAACGGCTTAGTCAAATCATCATTTAAACGTGCACCAACTTTAGCCTGATCAAAAGTAGAATTTTGCGAAGTATAATAATATTGAGGCAGTTCTGTACCATTACTTGGAAAAGAACTTCTCATTTGATACCCTGACTCATAAACGCTTAACTTTAACTTTCCGTTTGCAGGACCGTAAATAGAATCTAATTCATAAGTATGGCTTCCATCAGTATTACTTACCGTTACGTGGCTGAAATAAGGAATACTTAATACTGCACTTTCTATAACAGGATCTTCTCCAATACTTGGTGCATAAGCTACAAGCGCAACTTGTGTTACATAGTTAGCTGTTGTTTCTCCAAAAACAGGATTACTATAAATTCCTAAAGCACTTGTTGGCAGCACATTTGACTGCACTGAAGTAACTTCTTGATTATAAGACAAAACATCATATTTTTCAGACTCAAGTCCAAAATGATCATCACCAATTAAATCACCGCCAATCGCATTAAAATCTTTATCGCATGAATAGAGAAAAACAGCAGTTGCTGCTAATAGAATTTTCTTAATAAAAGAAGTATTGTACATATTAAATAATCAAAATTAAATTTTAAAGACCAAACGTTCTGTAGAAATTTGTATACGCTTCAGCGAATGCATCTTTCGTGGCGAAAGGTAAAAAAGGTTTTCCTGAAGATTCTATAAATTTTGTTAAACTTGGGGAAACATTTGGCGATGCTATAACAACACCGTCTGAATGCAATATGCTGGCTTTTAAAATATTTTCGTAGTTTGGAGTTTCAAGATCAGAAATTGACTCGTGCGGAACACCATCAAATTTAACCTTATTGATCATCTCCATGTCTAAATTTTCATCAAAAGACTGACCATAAACCGAAGTGATAATTTTAGTATCATTGAACAAAGCCTCATTTTTATAATAATGCTTCATATAAATTGGCAGCATTGCAGCAAGCCATCCATGAACGTGAATAATATCCGGAACCCAGTTTAATTTTTTTACGGTTTCAACAACTCCCTTTGCAAAAAATATAGCGCGTTCATCGTTATCCGGATACAAAGCACCTTCTTCATCTGCAAAAGTTGCCTTGCGTTTAAAATACTCATCGTTGTCAATAAAATAAACCTGAATTCTTTCTTTTGGGATTGAAGCAACTTTGATAATCAATGGCATATCTAAATCATTCACTACCAAATTCATCCCTGAAAGTCTGATCACTTCATGTAATTGATGTCTTCTTTCATTGATATTCCCATATCTTGGCATGAAAATTCTTATCTGACCTCCTTGATCATTAATCATTTTAGGAACGTCGTAAGACATTAAAGAAACCTCATTTTCAGCCAGATACGGCACGACTTCAGATGATACGTATAATATCCTCTTATCTTTCATAATAGTATTTTACTTAATTTTTGGTAATAAAAACGTCGCAAAATTACAAAATTTTATGCAGTTTATAACTAATATATTATGTTTGCACTAAATTTTAATAATACCGCCATGCATATTTTCTACGGTAAAGTAGCTCTGATAGCCTATTTAAAAACTATCAAAACCGCAAATTCAACTATCGGATTTGTACCCACTATGGGAGCTTTACACCAAGGGCATCTGGCTTTAATGCAGCGTTCACTAAAAGAAAATGACGACACTGTTGTAAGTATTTTTGTCAATCCAACACAGTTTAACAACCCTGAAGATCTTGAAAAATATCCTCGAACTCTTGAAGAAGATGTAAAGAAAATGAGAGGATTAAGTGACAAAATAATTTTATACGCTCCTTCTGTTGAAGATATTTATGAAGGACAGACCGTTTCTCAATCATTTGACTTTGATGGATTAGAAAATCAGATGGAAGGAAAATTCCGTCCAGGACATTTTAACGGAGTTGGAACTATTGTAAAACGCTTATTCGAAATTGTTACTCCAACCAATGCTTATTTTGGCGAAAAAGATTTTCAGCAGCTTCAAATTGTTAAAAAATTAGTCGAAAAAAATAATTTACCAGTCAACATTGTAGGCTGTCCTATTTTTAGAGAAGACAATCTTTTAGCCATGAGTTCTCGTAACGAACGTTTGACTCCCGAAGAAAGAAAAGAAGCTGCAATTATTTACAAAACTTTGACCGAAGCGAAGGAAATATTCCAAAATAGTACGCCTGCCGAAACAATTCAGTTTGTAGAAGATGCTTTTAAAGACAATAAAAGATTTGAGCTGGAATATTTCGTAATTGCTGACGAATCTACATTATTATCCATCGATCATAAAATTAAAGACAAAAAGTACCGTGCGTTTATAGCGGTATTTGTTAATTCTATAAGACTGATTGACACCATTTCATTAAATTAAATTACCTTTGCTGCATGCAAATTCAAGTTATAAAATCAAAAATTCATCGAGTAAAAGTTACTGGAGCTGATTTAAATTATATTGGCAGTATTACTATTGATGAAACTTTACTAGAAGCCTCAAACATTATTGAAGGCGAAAAAGTATCTATTGTTAACATTAATAATGGAGAACGTTTTGAAACTTACGCCATAAAAGGAGAAAAAAATTCAGGCGAAATTACACTGAACGGCCCCGCTGCCAGAAAGGTTCAAAAAGACGACATTATTATTATCATTTCGTATGCAACCCTTGATTTTGAAGAAGCTAAAACCTTCAAACCATGGATCATTTTCCCAAATGAAAACGATAATTCGTTAACCTAGATTTTACCCACTACATTCTTACATTACCAGCTTTGTCAAAACTATTTTGCACAAACAAATATCCTTTTGTTCTAATCGAAATATATTTGCGTAAGAATTCATTGCTTTTTTAAAACTCCCAATATCAAAAAAGCAAATAAAGTATTATATTGCCCTCTATTTCCAATACTTTTTAATTCACTGAAATGCCACAAATCATGAAAAAAGTTTACCTGCTGATTACCTTAATTTCTGCTTCAGTTTTTGCACAGAAAAAATTTGACAATATTCAATCTGAAAAACTAGGAGAAGAAAGAAGAATTACCATTGGGCTTCCTGCTTCTTATGAAGCTAAACCAGACAAAAAATATCCGGTTTTATATTTATTAGATGGAGATTATTTGTTTGATCCTTTTTCTGGAGCCGTAAGTTATGGTTCTTATTGGGATGATATCCCGGAAATGATCATCATAGGAATTCATCAAAATAAAGATGAAGAACGTTATGACGACACAACAATAGATCAAAATACAGGTTTACCATTCGAAAAAGGAGCAAAATTTTTCGAATTCATAGGAGCAGAATTAGTTCCATATATTGAAAAAAAATATCGCACATCGCCTTTCAGAATAATTGCGGGCCACGATGTAACAGCAAGTTTTGCTAATTTTTATTTATACAAAGAAAACCCGCTTTTTAGTGCATACATCTGTTTTAGTCCAGAACTTGCTCCAAAAATGGAAGTTAGAATAGCTGAAAAATTTGCCAAAATACAAAAACCAATTTTCTATTATCTTTCTGCAGGCGAAGGAGACATCAAAAAAATCAAAGAGCCGATAGAAAAATTAGACAGTAATATTAAAATTGCAAATAATTCGTTAGTGAATTATAAATATGATGTATTCAAAGGCGCAACGCATTATACAGAAGTTTTACATTCAATTCCAAACGCATTATATCAGATATTTGAAGCTTACAGACCTATAAACTCAGCCGAATACAACAATAAAATTGCGGTTCTTGAAACGGGTTATGCAGATTATCTGGAAAAAAAATACAATATCATGTCTGAAATCTTAGGAGTTCAGATTCCTGTTAGAATGAGTGATTTTAAAGTAATTGAAAACATTATTTTAAAGAAAAATGCTTACGACGAATTAGGAAAGATGGCCGAAATTGGAAATGTAAATTATCCAAAAGCCATGTTAGGCGAATATGAACTAGGATTGATGTACGAAAAAATGGGCGATCCAAAGCATGCATCTAAAAAATACCAGAATGCTTCTCAAATGGAGCCAATTGGAGATTTAAACAAAGATTTGATGTATGAGAAAATCGACGAAATGAATACGCTTGCTAAAAAAAGTAAATAATGTCAAAAGTTAAAACTTCCTTTTTTTGCCAAAATTGCGGCACCCAATATTCTAAATGGCAGGGGCAGTGCAACGCGTGCAAGGAATGGAACACAATTGCTGAAGAAATAATCCAGAAACAGGAAAAAGTAGCCTGGAAAAGCGAACCGACTTCATCAAGTAAAGCGCCAAGACCTTTAAAAATAACCGAAATTGATTCGGCGCAGGAAATTCGCATGGATACTACCGACGGCGAATTGAATCGTGTTTTGGGAGGCGGAATTGTTCCGGGATCTTTAACACTTTTAGGCGGCGAACCAGGAATTGGAAAAAGTACACTTTTACTTCAAATCTCATTAAAATTACCTTATAAAACCTTATATGTTTCTGGCGAAGAAAGCCAGAAACAAATAAAAATGCGTGCCGAAAGAATAACGCCAAACAGCGATAACTGCTATATTTTAACGGAAACCAAAACGCAAAACATTTTTAAACAAATTGAAGCCATTCAGCCTGAAATTGTAATCATCGATTCGATTCAGACTTTACATACAGATTATATTGAATCTACAGCCGGCAGTATTTCTCAAATTAGAGAAACAACTGCCGAATTAATCAAATTTGCCAAAGAAACCAATATTCCGGTTATTTTAATTGGTCATATTACTAAAGACGGAAATATTGCCGGACCAAAAATTCTGGAACACATGGTAGACACCGTTCTTCAGTTTGAAGGCGACAGAAACCATATTTACCGAATTCTGCGTTCGCTGAAAAATCGCTTTGGTTCAACCTCAGAACTGGGAATTTATGAAATGCTTGGAAGCGGTTTGCGCGAAGTCAGCAATCCGTCAGAAATACTAATTTCACACAAAGACGAAGAATTATCAGGAACTGCAATTGCCACAACTCTTGAGGGAATGCGCCCGCTGATGATCGAAATTCAGTCTTTGGTAAGTACAGCTGTTTATGGAACTCCGCAAAGAAGCACAACAGGTTACAATGCTAAAAGATTAAATATGATTTTGGCTGTTTTAGAAAAAAGAGCCGGATTCCGCCTTGGAGCTAAAGACGTTTTCCTGAACGTAACCGGAGGAATTTCTGTAGATGATCCTGCGATTGATCTTGCAGTTGTTGCAGCAATTTTATCATCAAACGAAGATATTCCTGTTGGAAAAGGTTTTTGTTTTGCCGGTGAAGTCGGACTTTCTGGAGAAATTCGTCCTATAAACCGTGTAGACCAGCGTATTCAGGAAGCCGAAAAATTAGGCTTCGACACGATATTTGTTTCTAAATACAATAAAATTGCTTTAAAAAATACAGGAATCAAAATTGAACTTGTAGCAAAAATTGAAGATGTTGCCAGTATCCTTTTTGGTTGATCTCTGATAAAAATACCTCTATGAATTTTCCTAAACAAAAAATATACAAAGCTTTAAAAATACTTGCCGTAGTATTTATATTGCTTTGCATTGGTCTGTACTTTTTTCGCAACTCACTTTTAAAACAGGCTATTGCTAAGGTAACGCACAAAATGGCGGTTACCTACAATAGTGATTTCTCCATCAAAGAAGCTTCATTTGACGGATTATCAACCATTAAACTTACAGATGTTGTTCTCGTCCCTAAAAATGCCGATACATTATTAAAAATCAACAACATTGAAACCAGTGTAAGTTTAAGTAATTTATTAATTGGCGATGTTCAGGTTGGAACTTTAAACATTAACAAAGGTTATGTTCAATTAGTCAAAAAAGGAAAAATCCGCAATTTTGATGCTTTCTTAAAAAGAAACAAAGACGACGAATCTGAAAAAAATGAAAAAAGAAAATATGGCGCCTTTGCTTATCGCATCATTTCTAAACTGCTTAATTTAGTTCCTACTGACATGAATTTGGAAAACTTCCAATTCAAGATTGACGACAACGGCAAAAAAACCAATATAGCCATAAATAAGCTTGTTTTAAACAACAAACAGCTAGAAACCAACATTCATGTTGTAAGCAAAGATTTTGACCAGCGATGGAATCTAAAAGGTTTTGCAGATCCAAGGAATCAAAAAGCCGATATTCGATTTTTTAATTTAGATACTGGAGCAATTAGAGTTCCTTATTTAGATGAAAGATATAACCTAAAAGCAAGTTTTGATTCTATTCGTTTAAATGTTGAAAATATTGACAAAAGCGGCAGTGAACTTCATATCGACGGATATACTTCGATTGTAAATCTAAAAATCAATCATCCAAAAATTGCAAACAAAGATGTTGTTATAAAAAATGCCCGATTTGATTATCGCTTTTTGTTAGGTGACAGCTTTATTTCGATCGACAGCACTTCAACAATGCAGCTGAACAAAATAAAAGTCCGACCTTATGTTTCGTATGATACTGAAAAAGACACTGTTTATACATTAAAAGTCGATATTCCTAAAATGAAAGCGCAGGATTTTATTGTTTCGCTTCCTGACGGATTGTTTACGCATTTTCAGGGAATGCAGGCTACCGGAAATTTTGATTATAAACTCGATTTCAAATTCAACCAAAACAAACCCAATACACTTGTTTTTGACAGCAAACTCAATAAAGAAGATTTACGAATTACAAAATACGGCGAAGCCGATTTAAATAAACTAAATGGCGAATTTGTCTATCGTGCCATTATTCAAAATGTGCTGCAAAGACCTATTTTGGTTGGAAACGCCAATCCAAATTATACGCCATTGGATCAAATTTCACCATATTTGAGAAAATCCGTTTTAACAACTGAAGATCCTTCTTTCTTCTCGCATCGTGGTTTTATAAACGAAGCTTTTAAACAATCGATTCTGAAAAATATCAGAACCAAAAAATTCTCACGCGGTGCCAGCACAATCAGTATGCAGTTGATTAAGAATGTTTTTTTAACTCGTGAAAAAACGCTTTCGCGAAAACTTGAAGAAATATTATTAGTTTATATTTTAGAAAACAACCGAATTGTAAGCAAGGAAAGAATGCTTGAAGTGTATTTTAATATTATTGAATGGGGGCCAAATGTTTACGGAATTGGCGAAGCGAGTCATTTTTATTTCCAAAAAAGTCCTTCGGCTTTAAATGTAGACGAATGTTTGTACTTAGCTACAATTATCCCGAAACCAAGAAAATTCATGTATCAGTTTAATGATGAAGGCAATTTGAAAGATTACGCCGTTAAAAATCAAAAGTTCCTGAAAAATTTAATGTTTAAAAGAGGGCTTTTAGTTCCCGAAGATACTATTGGACAATTACCGGTTTATATTTCTGGAAATGCACGTTCTCTAATTCGCATAAAAGTGCCAGATTCAACAGCAATAAAAAATGATTCTTTGTCTATGGGCGATGAATTTGATTTGTAACCACAACATAAGCAAAGTTTAACCGCAAGGTTCGCAAAGATTTACGCAAAAAGCACACAAAGATCTTTTTTACTTATAAAAGTAAATCTTTGTGTGCTTTTCTATTATTTTTTTAATTAAAAACATTGCGAACTTTGCTTAAATCTTTGCGAACCTTGCGGTTGAATCCCGTTTTTAAGGTGCTGGATCAGGAATAATTGCCTGAACTTTGTTTATTTCTAGTATAATTTCTTTAGAAAGTTCAACATCAATAGCAGCAATATTTTCTTTTAATTGTTCCATTGTAGTAGCACCAATAATCGCACTGGTCAAAAATGGCTGCTGCAATACAAATCCCATTGCCAGTTCTGTTAACGTTAAACCATGTTTTTTAGCGATTTCATGATATAATTTGGTCGCCTGTGTACATTGATCGCTTTTGTAACGTGTATATTGTGGAAATAGATTAACTCTCGCATTTGGATGTGCTTCACCAGTTAAAAATTTCCCCGTTAAAACTCCAAATGCTAAAGGTGAATACGCTAATAAACCAACATTTTCATGTTTTGAAACTTCAGCCGAATTCACCTCGAAAAGTCTATTCAATAAATTATAAGGATTTTGAACGGTTTTAATTCTTGGAAGATTTTGATATTTACTTTCTTCCAAAAGACGCATCATTCCCCATGAATTTTCATTTGAAACTCCAACATGTTTAATTTTTCCTTCTTTGATTAATCCGTCAAAAGTTTCTAAGATTTCTCTAAAATTATCTTCCCATGCATCTTCGTAACCTGTAAAAGCACGGCTGCCAAAATTATTCGTTTTGCGTTCCGGCCAGTGCATTTGGTACAAATCGATATAATCTGTCTGAAGACGTTTTAAACTATTTTCTAAAGCATATTTAATACTTGCCGGAGAAAAATCCAGTTTTTCGCGCATGTAACCAAAATTTGGATTTGGACCTGCGATTTTAGACGCTAAAATAACTTTGTCTCTATTTCCCGACTTTTTAAACCAGGTTCCTATAATTTTTTCTGTGCTCCCATAAGTTTCTTCACGCGCAGGAACCGAATACATTTCAGCAGTGTCAAAAAAGTTCACCCCCTGATCAAGAGCGTAATCCATTTGTTCGTGCCCTTCGGCTTCTGTATTCTGCTGTCCGAAAGTCATAGTTCCAAGACAGATTTTACTAACTTTTATATCGGTGTTAGGTAATGTAGTGTATTTCATTTTTTTTAAGATACTGAGTTGCTAAGATTCTAAGGCTCTAAGTTTTTTGCCTTTTTTAATAATAAGTCATCAAAGATACGAACGGATTTCTCAAATCTAAAAACCAGAAAGGTTAAAAAATGTACAAGTTTTTTGGTGGTTTCGGAGTTTTACTAAAGAGCGAAGATTTAACTTTTATTGGTCATAAAAAAAGGTTCAAGTAAAAAACTTGAACCTTTTTAAATCTTAGAACCTTAGTATCTCAGAACCTTAGCGTCTTAATTAATACTATTAAGCATCTCTGCAATCTCATCTAATCTTGGAGTTAAGATAATTTCGATTCTTCGGTTTTTAGCTTTTCCTTCTGGAGTAGCATTACTTGCCAAAGGAGAAAATTCGCTTCTTCCTGCTGCAGTTAGTTTTTGCTTGTTGATTTTTGGGTTTTCACTCAAAATAGCCACGATTGCTGTTGCTCTTTTAGTCGATAAATCCCAGTTGTTTGCAATTGGTCCAGAACCTGCATACGGATCATCATCTGTATGTCCTTCGATAAGAACTGAAAGATCTGGATTGTCTCCTAAAACTTTTCCAAGTTCTACCACTGCTCTTCTTCCTTCTGTGCCAACAGCCCAGCTTCCTGAATTGAAAAGTAATTTATTCTCCATAGAAACATATACTTTTCCGTTTTTATGTTCAACCGTTAAGCCTTTACCTTCAAAACCTGTTAATGCTTTAGATAAAGTTTCTTTTAGCTTACGCATTGCTTCTTCTTTGGCAGCAATCATATCTTCAAGTTCTTTCAAACGGCTGGCAGTTTTATCCAAACGTGCTTGTTCATCTGCGAGAGCTTTACCTTTTGCTTCTAACTGTGCTAACAATTCACGGTTTTTAGCCATGTTTTTCTCTAATGCATCGTTGCTGTTCTTCTCTAATGCATTATATGAATCTTGCAATACTTTGTATTTCTTTTGTTCTGCAGCTAAATCAGCTTTTTGTTTTGCAAGATCGTCTTTTGTACTGGCTAAATCTTTAGTCAGTTTATCACGGTCTAATTCTAACTGATTTTTTGCTTTTTTCAAATCAGCATTTTCGTCTGCAATTGAACGGTTTTCTTTTTTTAGATCTGAATATTTTGTTTCAAGATCATTGTAAATCTTTTTGGATACACAAGAAGTTGCAGACAATGCCAAAACTACTAATCCAATGGAGGCTTTTTTAATCATTTTACTTTTCGGTTTTTACTTGGAGGCGATTTATAATTTTAAACAGCTATTCTTTCAACAAGAACAATACCAAACTTTACTCAATTTCGACTAAAACCGGACAATGGTCTGAATGTACTGCATCCGGAAGTATAACAGCACGTTTTAATCTATGCTCAATAGCGTTGCTTACCAAATTGTAATCAATACGCCATCCTTTATTATTTCCTCTTGCTCCGGCTCGGTAACTCCACCATGAATAATGATGCGGATCTTTATTAAAATGACGGAAACTGTCTATAAATCCAGATTTCATAAAAGTATCAAGCCAGGCACGTTCTTCCGGCAAAAATCCTGAAACCGTTTTATTACGAACAGGATCATGAATATCTATGGCTTCATGACAAATGTTGTAATCTCCACAGATTATTAAATTTGGAATAGAAATTTTCAATTCATTAATATAAGTTTGAAAATCGTCCATGAACATAAATTTATGATCCAATCTGTCAATATTAGTTCCCGATGGAAGATACAAACTCATTACTGATACATCATCAAAATCGGCACGAAGGTTGCGTCCTTCAAAATCCATATGATGAATTCCTGTTCCATAAACTACTTTTTGGGGTTCAATTTTAGATAATATTGCAACGCCGCTGTATCCTTTTTTGGTTGCCGGATAATAATATTGATACGGATAGCCTGCAGCCGTTATAGCCTCTACAGGAATTTGATCCTGAGTTGCTTTAATCTCCTGAAGACAGATAACATCCGGACTCGCCGCTTGCAGCCATTCTATAAATCCTTTGGTAATTGCAGCACGAATTCCGTTTACATTATAAGAAATAATTTTCATCTTGGTATTTTTTTTAGGATTCCAAATGTAATAAAAAAGTGCAAAGTTTATTTTGGAAACAGCGAAAAGTAGAGTTTTTTGTTATCTTTGTTCGCTGTTCTAATAAATTAAAAATAGTACATGGGTTTAGTTACCGCGAAAGAAGTTGCAAAGGCAATAAATGTTGAAAAGTACGGAGTCCTCGGTACGTTTTCTGGCTGGATTCTTATGAAGGTTCTTAAGATCTCGACCCTCAATAAAATTTACGATCATAATAAGCATTTAGAGGATGTTGCATTTTTAAATGGAATTTTGGATGAGATGGAGATTAAATTCGAAATCCCGGAAGAAGATTTAAAACGTCTGCCAAAAGAAGGCCCGTACATTACCATTTCAAATCATCCGCTTGGAGGAATTGATGGGATTTTGCTATTGAAATTAATGCTTGAAAGAGAGCCTAATTTCAAAATCATTGCCAATTTCTTATTACACAGAATTGTTCCGCTAAAAAAATACATTATGCCGGTTAATCCTTTTGAGAATCATAAGGATGCCAAATCTAGCGTAGTGGGTATTAAAGAAACTTTGCGTCATTTAAGTGACGGAAAACCGCTTGGAATTTTCCCTGCCGGAGAAGTTTCAACTTATAAAGACGGGAAATTAGTAGTAGACAAACCTTGGGAAGAGGGCGCTCTGAAATTAATCAGAAAAGCTAAAGTTCCGGTTGTTCCAATTTATTTTCATGCCAAAAACAGCAAGTTATTCTATTGGCTTTCTAAAATAGACGATACTTTACGTACTGCTAAATTACCTTCTGAGCTTTTAACGCAGAAAGATCGTGTAATTAAAGTTCGTATTGGAAAACCAATTTCTGTAAGCGAACAAAACGAAATAGAATCGTTTGAAGAATATTCAGAGTTTTTAAGAAGAAAAACTTATATGCTGGCTAATCCTTTTGAGAAAGACACCAAATTGATTGACACTGCTAGCTTAAAAATTCCAAAAGCACCAAAAAAGATTGTAACTCCGGCGAATGAATCTAAAATGCTTGATGAAGTTCAGGCGCTAAGAGACAGCGACTGCCGATTTTTGCAAAGTAAAAACTACGAAGTATTCTTTGCTAGAGCAAAATCAATTCCGAATATTTTACATGAAATTGGACGTCTTCGTGAAATTACTTTCCGTGAAGTTGGTGAAGGAACAAATGAATCTATAGATATTGACCAATACGATCAATATTATCACCATATGTTTTTATGGGATGATGACACCAAGAAAATTGCAGGTGCTTACCGTATGGGATTAGGTTCTGAGATTTATCCAAAATATGGTATTGAAGGTTTTTACCTGACTGATCTTTTTAGATTTGAACCGGAACTTCATGATATGATGCACAAGTCAATTGAAATGGGACGTGCGTTTATTACTCGCGAATATCAGCAAAAACCAATGCCGTTATTTTTATTATGGAAAGGTATTATTCATACTACTCTGCGTCATCCTGAACACAAATATCTGGTTGGCGGCGTAAGTATCAGTAATCAGTTCTCAGACTTCTCTAAATCATTGATGATTGAGTTCATGAAATCGAATTATTACGATCCGTATATTGCTCAATATATCCATCCGAAAAAAGCTTATAAGGTAAAATTAAAAGATGCTGATAAAGATTTTATTTTTGACGAAGCAGAATCTGACTTAAATAAATTCGATAAAATCATTGATGAGTTAGAACCAGGAAACCTTCGTTTACCGGTTTTAATTAAAAAGTACATCAAACAAAATGCCCGCGTGGTTGCTTTTAATGTCGATCCTTTATTTAACAATGCTATTGACGGTTTAATGTACATTAGAATCGCAGATATTCCTGAAAGCACAATGAAGCCCGTTATTGAAGAGTTTCAAATAGAATTAGAGCGTAAATTATCTGAAAAAGAAGATTAGTTATAATCTGCCGAAATAAAAAAATCCCATTTGCAAATGCAAATGGGATTTTTTAGTTACAACTTTTATTTAAAACTATATCGGAATTATTCTTTTCCAATTTCCTCTAGATCTTCTAATTGATTTTTAGGATCTGCACCATATTGGTTTGGTCCTTTTTCACCTTCTGTACAGGCTAAAATCAAACTATAAATAGGTATTAGCAAAAACCATCCACTTTTCCCAACGTCATTCATTCTTCTTACTCCAACCGCTATTGAAGGGATTAAAACTGCTAAGCTGTAAACATTGGCAACTAAAGCAAGTTTTGGCGAAATCAAACTTAAAATCAATAACAAACCATAACTGATAATTGTATTTAGCAAAGTAAACAACCAAAATTCTCTTCTTCTTGCTCTCCCGTTAAAATTTGTGTAGTTTTCAAAAACTACCTTCTTATACATTTCTAACATAATAAATCTTTAAAAATTCCCCTACTCTTTATGGATTTTCAGTTACTCCATTACTTTTAACAAAGTGCAAGATTACTTACTTTTAGAGTTTATAAAAGGAGGTAAACGTTTTTATTATAATAAAAAAGGACATTTCTTTGAGTTGAAATTCAGTCAAATAAAAAATCCCATTCTTTCAAATGGGATTTTTTATTTTTTAGAACCAGCCTTTTTTACCAACCTGATAGGTTTGATAAAATTCTTCATCTGACTTTGTTAGATAAAGAATTCCTTCAATTATACCAATTATACCTCCTATACCGCATAAAAGACCCAAAATAAGCTGGATTATACCTTCTTTGCTGTATCCTAAATAAAACTTATGAATTCCTAATGCCCCTAATAATATAGCAAGAATTCCTGCAACAACTTTTTTATTCTCTTGTGTACTTTCCATACCTGTATTTTTAAAGTTTATTATTAAATGTAAATGGCAAAAAAAATCCCATTTGATAGTATACAAATGGGATTTAATATCGTTTTAGAACCAGCCTTTTTTACCTACTTGGTAAGTTTGGTAGAATTCTTCGTCTGTTTTCGTAAGATAGATAATTCCTTCGATGAAACCAATTAAGCTTCCTGCTCCGCAAGTTACTAAAGTAACCACGATTTGAATTATTCCTTCTTGTGTATATCCTAATACGAATTTGTGAATTCCAAATCCTCCTAATAAGATACCAAGAACACCTGCAACAACTTTTTTATTTTCTGGTTTTGGCCCCGAAGGCGTATTCCATGATTCTGGTTTTGTAGTTTCCATATTATATAGTACTATTTATATCAATTATAGCTCGGCTTTACCAATTTCATTAAGTTCATCAAACTCATTTTTAGGATCTGGTCCGTATGCGTTTGCTCCTTTATCTCCTTCAGTACAAGCTAAAATCAAGTTATAAATTGGAATAAGGATAAACCATCCGCTTTTACCTACATCATGCATTCTTCTAATAGCAACAGCAATTGAAGGAACAAGAACAGCAAGGCTGTAAACGTTTGCAATTAAGCCTAAACTAGGTGAAATTAATCCAGCTACAAAGCCTAAAACAAAACTTATAATAATATTTGTCAAGAAAAACATCCAATATTCTTTTCTTCTGGCTCTTCCGTCAAAGTTTGCATAGTTTTCAAAAACTACTTTTTTGTACCATTCAATCATAATTAATAAAATTAGTTAAGTAATAATGCCTACTCTTTTTTGGATTTTCGGCTTCTCCAAGAAAAATAAAGAAAAAGTTATTTAGACTGATTCTTTAAATATCGGAAACAATATTATTAAAAATTAACAAATAAAACTAATCGGCAGCGAAAAATTTACAAGAAAAGACTCGTTATTTAAAATTAACAAAGAAAACAACGTTCTAGGCATATACAGCCTTAATTTTATCTACAATAACCTGAGCCAGACGCTCGTGACTTTCGAATGTCCAGCCTGCAATATGCGGCGTCAGCAAAACATTTTTTGCTTCAAGCAGATATTGGAATGCTTCCGGCGTATTTTTATCCTGAAAAAGTGTTTCAAAAGATAGTTTTTCATACTCAAGAACATCCAATCCTGCTCCTAATATTTTTTTTGCCTTCATTGCTTCGACTAAATCTGCTGTAACAATGTTTTTACCGCGCGAAGTATTAATGATCCAAAATGGCTTTCTAAAGGCATTTATAAAACCGGTGTTAACCATTTTGTCTGTTTCTGGTGTCCACGGAAGGTGAAGACTCAAAACATCTGTTTTTTCTTGTAATTCTACAAGAGAAACTTGTCTGGCATTTTCATCGCCAACATTATCCAGAATATCATAACATAAAACCTCTGTCTCAAAACCGCGGAGTTTTTTAGCAAAAGCCTTTCCCATATTTCCGTAACCAATAATACCTACCGTTTTTAAGTCCAGTTCGTGACCGCGGTTGCTTTCGCGATTCCATTGTCCGGCTTTCACTTCGGCATCGGCCTGATTTAAATTATTAAAAAGCGATAAGATTACGCCAAGCGAATGTTCTGCAACTGCATTTCGGTTTCCTTCAGGCGCTGCAATTAAATGAATTCCTTTTGTTTCGGCATAATCACAGTCAATACTTTCTAAACCTGCACCAACTCTGGCGATAAACTGAAGATTTACGGCTTTATCTAAAAAAGTCTTATCAATTTTAAATCGGCTTCGAATTACAATACCATTATAATCCTGAATTTTAGCTTCAATTTCTTCTTTAGAAGATTTAAAATCGGCATGGTTTTCAAAACCTGCTTCTTCTAACTGATTCCACAGAACCGGATGGTTGCTGTCTATATGTAGAATTTTCACACTCATTTTAATTGAATTTAATGTCAGGCAAAAGTACGAGTAATTCTCTAAGATCGTTTAATCTAAAGGATAAGATATTGAACGGAAAACATGCGGATATTCCCAATTGTTATTTACATAATCTGCATTATAGGATATAAATCCTGCAACAAGTTTTCCATTAACTTCCTGCATTTCAAAATTGGTTAAACCAAAATAAGCGGGAGTTTGAAACTAGCTGACCAAACGGCCTTAACTGCCGTCTGCTGCAGTGTCTTCTACTCCTTCAATGTAAAAAGTAGTATCGGGATTTAAACTGAGTATTACTATCAGTCTCCTTATAACCTTCATAGCTGTTAAAAGATTTTACTCATTTAAAACAGGAATATTTGCGCTATGGAAGTGAAACTTTTTATTGGTCAGATTTTTTTTTAACTTTGAAAATACAAGCCTCAAAGAAATTCTGTCATTTCTAAATCATCACAAACTTTCCAAAATGAAATTAACCAAGACTTTTAAAGCCTTCTTTGAAAACGAAAAATCAGGCGGATTACTATTATTATTTGTCACCGTAATTTCGTTGTGGGCTGCTAACTCATCTTATTCAGCTGGGTACATTGCCTTTTGGGAAAAAGATTTAGGAGGGCATTCGATCACGCATTGGATTAATGACGGATTGATGACGATTTTCTTTTTATTGATCGGTCTGGAACTGGAACGTGAAATTTATCATGGCGAGTTATCAAATATCAAAAATGCTTCGCTGCCTATTATGGCCGCGTTTGGCGGTATGCTTATTCCAGCTGCTACCTTTCTTGCTCTAAATTTTGGAACTTCAACTCAAAACGGTGCCGGAATTCCTATGGCAACTGATATTGCTTTTGCTATTGGAATATTATCGCTTTTAGGTGATAAAGTCCCGGCTTCATTAAAAGTCTTTTTAACAGCCCTTGCAGTAATTGACGATTTGGGAGCCATAATAGTTATTGCCGTATTTTATACCACTTCAATTGGGTTTGTAAATCTTGCAATTGCATTAGGAATTTGGGTTTTCTTATTTGTTTTAAACAGAATGAAAGTCTACAATTTGATTCCGTATCTAATTGGCGGTGTCATAATGTGGTATTTCATGCTTAATTCTGGTGTTCATGCTACAATTACAGGAGTTATTTTGGCATTTGTAATTCCGTTTGGCGACGGAAGCGAAAAATCTACTTCATACAAATTGCAGCATTTTTTACATCAGCCTGCTGCATTTTTTATTCTTCCTCTTTTTGCGATTGCCAATACCTGCATTGCCATAGAATCAAACTGGCATATTGGCTTAAATCATCCCAATGCATTCGGAATTATTTTAGGTCTGGTAATAGGAAAACCTCTTGGCATTCTGCTTTTTTCTTCAATTGGAGTAAGTGCCGGATTATGTGCCCTGCCAAAAAACTTAAAATGGGCACACATATTAGGAGCGGGAATGCTGGGCGGAATTGGTTTTACAATGTCCATTTTTATAACTCTTTTAGCTTTTAAGGATCCTGAAATTATTGTTTTCTCTAAAATTGCAATTATTATTGCCTCAATCATTTCTGGAATTACAGGTTTTGTATATTTACGGTATATTCTTACAAAAAATAAAAATACCTGAAATGAATTTTATAAATAAACTTATCATACCAATTTCTGCAGTTTTAATAATTTCAGCCTGTAATACAAAAAAAGAATCTGAAGTTATCGAAACAAAAATTACAAAAGATACTATTGTACTTCCTGTAGAGAATAACGAAGAGACTGTTGAAGGCACTTATGAAACAAAAGCAGAAGAAAATGATTCTGGTGAATGCAGACTTACTTTGCAAATAACTAAAACCAAAAATGGGTATTCTTATTTCTTAAAAACAAAAAGCAGGGAACTGAAAGGGACTGCCACTTTTAAAGACCAAAAAAATGGAGAAAAGTACTTGGTTTTAGAAGGTATAAAATGGGCCGAATATGAAGGCGACATCAGTAATGAAGAAAACGATTCTGTTTCAGATTTAAAAGATTTAGAAATCCCTGTTGGAATCAGTGCCAGTTATGTAAAAGATACGCTTACAATTCAAAATTCTGGCAATTCAATGAATTATTATACGAAGCTTTCAGAGTGTGATAGAAAGTATATTCTTTTAATAAAAGTCCAAAAATAAAATTCCAAATTCTAAACTTCGCAAATGAAAGGAATACGTCATATTCTTTTATTCTCAATTACTTTTATAATTCTGCTCGTTGGAGTAATCTTTTATGAAATAAAAACATACAAACCTCAAACAAACTGGTATTGTAAAACTCCTGTTCCTGTTTGTGGAACAAAATATCCTGAATTAACAGACAATCAAAATAAAGGAAAAGAAATTTTCAACTCTAATTGTGCCGCTTGTCATAAATTAGACGCCAAAAGCACTGGACCAGCATTACGCAGTACAGATTCACTGGTTTTAGTAAAATGGATACTCCAAAAAAACAGGAAAATTGACAGTACCAAAATTGAGACCTTGGGAATTGATTATCACAGGAGTATGTTTAAAGAAGTTATAAATGAAAAAAATCTGCCACTAGTAATAGACTATTGCTCAACAAAACGTGATTACTAAATCTTAAACACAAAAAATCCCAAACCCCAACAAGAATTGGAATTTGGAATTTTAAAAATATTCGAATTTCTTTACAACTAACCTTTGATTTGTTTCAAAGAAGTTTTGATGCCTTTAATTAAAGATGAACTGAAACCATTGTGTTCCATTTCATTTAAACCAACAATTGTACAACCTTGCGGCGTTGTTACGCGGTCGATTAACTGTTCTGGGTGAACTCTTTCTTCTAAAAGCATTTTTGCAGCTCCTTTTACCGTTTGTGCAGCAATTGCGAGAGCGGTGTTTGAATCAAACCCAATTTCGATTCCTGCCTGCATAGAGGCACGAATATAACGCAAAGCATATGCAGTACCACACGCGCCTAAAACAGTCGCTGCATCCATTAATTTTTCGTCGATTACAGGAGCTGTTCCCAAATCCTGAAATAAGTCTACAATTGGCGCCGCGTTTTCTTTGTATTTTTCAGGAAAAGAAATACAAGTTGCCGATTCTCCAAACTGTGCCGCAATGTTTGGCATAATACGTACAACCGGATATTCATTATTTGTTTTAGATTGAAGAATATCCAAAGACAAACCGCTTACAGCAGAAGCAATTGTTTTATTTTGAATTACCGGTAAAATCTCTGCCAAAACTGTATCAACCTGATACGGTTTTATGGTTAAGATCACTACATCGGCTTCCTGAATATTGTGCTTATTATCGTTAGAAACTGTAATTCCGTATTCCGTTAAATATTGAATAGCGGCTATATTTCTTCTGGTTACAGTTACTTGATTGTTTTTAGAAAATTTTGCAATTCCCAAGGCAATAGAAACTCCAAGGTTTCCTCCCCCTATAATGTGTACTTTCATCCTGCTTGGTTTTAATTTATTTTGGCTGCTAAACAGCAGATTTTATCGGCGTGTAAATTACGCAGATTTTACAGATTTTAAATCACTGTAAGAGGTCAATTTGTGGCAAAAATCTAAAAGCCGAGAATCATTTTTGCTACTCCAAAATAGAGCATGATACCAAAAACATCATTTGTTGTGGTAATAAAAGGACCTGTTGCAATAGCGGGGTCTATTTTATTTTTATGAAGAAAAAGCGGGACTAAAGTTCCTAAAGTTGCGGCAAACATAATAACCACAATCATAGAAATCGAAATAGCGATTCCCACTAAATATTGTCCGTACATAAGAGAATGATAGGCCAGCAAAAGCAATGAAATAATGCTTCCGGAAATCATCGAAACGGTAATTTCTTTACTGAAATAACTTTTACTGAATTCTTTCAAGGTTCCGTTGGCCAAACCCTGAACTACGATTGCCGATGCCTGAACTCCAATATTTCCGGCTGTTGCCGAAAGCAGAGGCACAAAAATAATTAATGTTGAATATTTTTGAAAAGCGGTTTCATTATCTTTTAAAACAAAAGAAGCTACAATCTCAATCACCATACCTATTAAAAGCCAAGGCAGACGAGCTTTTGTTAATTCGAGAACGCTGTCATTAGTTTCAATGTCCTGTGTAATACCCGCAGCTAACTGGTAATCTTTATCTGCTTCTTCTTTAATTACGTCTACGATATCATCAATGGTGATTCTTCCAACCAGACGCCCCAATTCATCAACAACCGGGATTGCCTCTAAATCGTATTTTTGCATGATACGGGCAACTTCTACATCTTCAGTATCAACATTTACAAAATTCAATTTTCGGATATAAACTTCTCCAATCTGGGTTTTGGTAGAAGAAGTCAGCAAGTCTTTAAGAGAAAGCCTCCCTTTTAAACGGTTTTCATCATCAACAACATAAATAGAATGCACTCTTGAAACATTTTCAGCCTGAATTCTCATTTCTTTTACGCAGGTCAAAACGTTCCAGTTTTCATTGACTTTTACAAGCTCTTTCCCCATTAAACCACCTGCCGTGTTTTCGTCATAGCGTAATAACTCGACAATATCTTTGGCGTGTTCAACATCGACCATCTCCGATATAACCTCAGCTTTAATTTCCTGAGAAAGCTCGGCGATAATATCTGCCGCATCATTTGTTTCAAGCTCATCAAGCTCTTCGGCAATTTCTTTTGGTGAAAGTCGGCTTAAGATATTTTCACGCAGGTCTTCCTCTAATTCAAGAAGAATCTCAGCGGTTTTATCACTATCTAAAACTTTGAAAATGTAAGTTGCTTCGTCAAAATCTAATTCTTCAAGAATTTCGGCGATATCAGCGTGGTGAAGATCATTAAGTAAAACTTCAAGTTCATTGTCGTTTTTCTTAACGATTAGTTCCTCTAATTGGTGGATAAATTCTCTGCTAACTTTGAACTCCATCGGCTTCTATTTTTTGAGTCAAAACAATAAATTCCTCAACACTTAGCTGTTCGGGACGTTTATCAAAGATAATGTCTTCTCGCAGTTTATCTGATAAATTTAATGTTTTCAAACTGTTACGTAATGTTTTTCGTCTTTGCTGAAAAGCCGTTTTTACAACCGTAAAAAATAACTTTTCACCACACGGAAGACTATAATCTTCCTTTCGGGTCATTTTCATCACACCCGACTTAACCTTGGGCGGAGGAATAAAAACATTTTCGCTTACAGTAAACAAATACTCAGTATCATAGAAAGCCTGTGCCAGTACAGACAGGATTCCGTAGGTTTTTGATCCTTTTTTCTCACAGATGCGTTCTGCAACTTCCTTTTGAAACATTCCTGAAAATTCAGGAATCTGATCTCTAAATTCTAATGTTCTAAAAACAATTTGAGATGAAATGTTATAAGGGAAGTTACCAATTATAGCAAACTGCTTGTTTTCGTAAACCTGATTTATATTGTATTTCAGAAAGTCTTCTGAAATAATTTTATCTTTTAATTTTGGATAGTTTACCCCCAAATACTCAACAGATTCTGTATCAATTTCAATTACTCGTGTATTAACAGGTTTGTCAAGTAAATATTTAGTAAGCACACCCATTCCAGGTCCTATTTCTAAAACCTCATCGTATCCCTTTAAACTCAAAGTATCGGCAATTGCTTTTGCAATGCTTTCGTCTTTAAGAAAGTGCTGTCCTAAATGTTTTTTGGCTTTTACTTTTTCCATTTTATCATTCTTGTTTTGCCACGAGGGCGCAAAAGTATTCTTTTGCTGTGAAGGGTCAAAGCTTATTTCACTTTTTTTGCCATAATGGCACAAAGACTCAAAGCTTTATATTTTTTTGCCGCGATTATCACAATTTTAAATCTAATAATCTGTTTAATCTGCAGGCAATTCTGTTTTCTGAAAACTGAAAACCGAGACTTAGAACTGATTAATGTTCTGAAACAACCTCAAGTTCTGTTCTAAAAGAAAGCATTTTATCTGCAAAGAGTTCTAAAGCTTCTTTATCAAATCTGGGCTGGTCTTCCAGATAATATTTCTCTAAAGTATCCTTACTGTCTGTTGTGTATTGTACAGAATAAGTAACTCCGCCCATTTCTTCTTCAACCAAAACTTTTACAATTCGTGCCGAAGAAAATTTTTGTGTCGCCAAAATCTCCGGTATGTGCTTTTCCTGCATCCATTTTAACCATTGATCGTGCGCGCTTTCGTGTATATTGGTGGTAACGTTAAAAATAATCATGTTTTTTAAAAGATTCTGAGATTCTAAGATTCTAAGTTTTCTTTTCTTAGACTCTTAAAATAAACATCTCATATTACTAAATTCATTTGTTTAATCGTAAATTCGGTTAAACGGTTAAACAAATAACCAATTAAACCAAACTATAAATTCTTATCTCCTCTCAATTCCCGGTATTTTTTTCTGGCATCAACAAAGTAAATACTGTCCTGATGGTTAAAAATTACCTTTTCATATAAAGGCTTGGCCTTTTCTACGTCTTTTAATTCGTCGTTGTAAATTTCTGCCGAGAAAAACAGCGCTTCATCTACATAAATTCCGTCGCTGTGATTGTCTATTATTTGCTGGTATTGGCTTAAAGCCGAAGCAAAATCCTTTTGGCTTTCGTATATTTTACCTAAACGCAACAATGTTACAGCTTCTATTTCCTGACCTTTAAAGTTCTTTAAAATATTCTGAAACTGTGTAATAGCTTCTGGTTTTTTATTCTGATAAAGTAAAAAATCGCCTTTTGCAAACTCCTTTAAGGCTGTTTGTGTCGAATCGGCTGCTGTGTTGTCATTTATCAGTAAAAAATATTCAAGAGCATCATTGGCAATTAATTGCGTGTTTGCCGATTTTAATTCTTTAAATTGTTTTAATGCCCATTCAAAATCGCCTTTGTAATAACTCGTTTTCGCAGCCTTTAAACTGGCTTCGTGCGACATGACATCATTCTTTAAATCTAACTGAATCTGCGAATAATAAATTAACGCCTGATTGTACTTTTCTTCTAAAAGCAAAATATCTGCAAGCTCCATTTTGGCATCAGCCTGTTGATAAGCATTCAAATTTAACGTTAGAGCTTTCTTTACAACTGTTTTGGCTTCTTCTGTCTTTTTTAAATTAAAAGCCAAAAAATGAGCCTGAATTAATTGCAAAGATAAGGTAAAAGGAGTTACTTCGTAAGTAACCAATAATTGCTGCAGTTCGTTTGTAATGGCCGGATACTCTTTTTCCTGAGCTTTATCAATTTTAATCTGCATTAAACTTGCATTGCTTTTAATAAGCAAATCGACATCTTTTGTGTTTTGAAGAATAAAATTCAGGATTTCAGAAGCTGTTTCGGTATCATCTTCATTCAATGCAAACTGACTCAAATTTACAATACTGATTAAAGATTCCGGTTCGCGTTTGTAAATCGCTTTTTCCTGAATAAATGCTTTTCCAAACTCTTTCTGCTGTACATAAAACCAGCTTAAGTAATGATTCCAAAAAACATCCTGATCTTTCTGGGTTCTTAAAATCAATGCTTTTCGCATCGCATCTTTAAAAGCCGTATTATCGGTTTCGCCGTTCATAAAACGAGAAAGCTGCATTTGGATCAAATTAGCATTCTGTTGATTGTTATACGATTCTGTCAGCAAGAGATCAATCATCAAATCGGTTTTCCCTAACTGGCCGTACAACATTCCAATTTGAAAATTGAAATTATAATTCTGCTGCACCTGCATTGCGGTTTGATACGATTTTAGAGCATATTCTAATAAAACCTTTTTCTCAAATGCATTTCCAACTCCGTAAACATCATTGGGATTTGTTTTTATTTTTTCGATGGCCTGTTCGTAGTAACTTTTGGCTTTCGATTCGTTTTTCTGTAATTGATAATTGTATCCCAATTCAACCAAGAAAACACCTTGTTTGTAGCGGTTGTATCGTTCCAGAATTGTTTTCTCTGCAATATCAAACTGCTGTAACTGCTGGTAACAATCTATTGTTCTTAAAAAATATTGGGTATTGGATGGTGAGTTTCTTAAAAGATCTTCGTAGATAATCTTAGCTTTTTCAAAATCGCCTTTATCGTAGTAATTGTTCGCTAACTGTTCATTTTGTGAGAACATAAAACCAGACCACAACAAAAAGATATAGATAAGGATGTTTTTCATATTTCTGTTTTTAGCGTGGTATTTTAAACAATTAAGAAAACCTGACGGGTTTTAAAAACCCGTCAGGTTTAACTCTAAATTACTAAAATTAATTTATAATGTCAAATCCGCAGTAAGGACGTAAAACTTCTGGAATTAAAATTCCTTCCGGTGTTTGGTAATTTTCTAAAATTCCGGCTAAAACTCTAGGCAATGCCAATGAACTTCCGTTTAATGTATGTGCCAATTGGTTTTTACCATCTTTATCTTTGAAACGTAATTTTAAACGGTTTGCCTGAAAAGTTTCGAAATTAGAAACAGAACTAATTTCTAACCAGCGGTCCTGTGCTGTAGAAAATACTTCGAAATCATACGTCAATGCCGATGTGAAACCCATATCGCCTCCGCAAAGACGTAAAATTCTGTATGGTAATTTCAATTCCTGAAGAATGTTTTTAACATGTTCTACCATTCCGTCAAGCGCTGCGTATGAATTATCCGGATGTTCAACACGTACGATTTCTACTTTGTCAAATTGGTGTAAACGGTTTAATCCGCGAACATGTGCTCCGTAAGAACCTGCTTCACGACGGAAACATGGCGTGTAAGCCGTATGTAAAATTGGCAGTTCGCTTTCGTTTAAAATAACATCACGGAACAAGTTCGTAACCGGAACCTCAGCCGTTGGAATTAAATATAAATCATCAACTCCGGCGTGGTACATCTGCCCTTCTTTATCTGGCAATTGTCCGGTTCCGTAACCTGAAGCTTCGTTTACCAAATGCGGCACCTGAACTTCGTTGTATCCTGCTGCTGTATTTTTATCTAAAAAATAGTTGATTAAAGCACGCTGTAAACGAGCTCCTTTTCCTTTGTAAACAGGGAAACCTGCACCCGTAATTTTTACACCCAATTCAAAATCGATGATATCGTATTTCTTTACCAATTCCCAGTGCGGCTGTGCGCCTTCGTGTAAAACCGGAATATCACCTTCTTCAAAAACATTCAAATTGTCATCTGGAGTTTTTCCTTCAGGAACAATATCAGCCGGAAGATTTGGAAGTGTGTATAATTTATTTGTTAACTCAACTGATAAAGCTTCTGCTTTTTCGCCAAGTTCTTTGCTTTTTTCTTTTAATGAAACCGTTTTTTCTTTTAAGATCGCTGCTTTAGCTTTCTCTCCTGCTTTCATTAATTCGCCTATATCTTTGGACAATTTATTAGATTCAGCTAAAGTATTATCTAATTCCACTTGAGCTGCACGACGGTTTTCGTCTAATTGCACCACCTCTTCAACAACGCTTTTAGCATCGATATTACGTTTTGCTAAAGCCTTGATTACTTTCTCCTGATTTTCTCTAATAAATGCGATTTGTAACATAGCTTGATTTTTATAACTAATGTATTTTTTTATAACGGAAGCAAATTTAAGGAAATGTTTGCTAAGATTACCTACAAAGTTTAGTCTAAAGTTTTTTCGGGGATTAAGCAGAGATACGCGAAGGTTTTACAAAGATGCGAGGGGAGTTTTCCTCAATGAAACCTATTCTTTTATGACTTTAAAAGTTTCTACAGTTTCTCCAATAGTAGTTTTTAAAATATAAAACCCGGAATCTAGTCCAAGAATGTTTATTGTCCCGTCGCTGGTTTTTCCTTTTAAAACCGATTTTGATTCAAAATTAAAAAACTCAAAATCAAAGTTTTTTGAATTAAGATTCTCAACTGTAATTGTGGTTTGAGCCGGATTTGGAAAAACATACGGTTTGATTTTAACTTCGTTTTCCGGCTGTCGTTTATTACACGCATCTTCTAAAAGTGCTTCCAGATCAAATTCGTCGTAAGCTAAAGTGTAATTGAGATCTTTTGCTTTTTGAAATAATTCGCAGGCATCGTCATATTTTTTCTGATCCAGATAAATTATGCCGAGATTTTTCATTGCATACGAATTGTTTTTATCCATTTCTAATGCTGCTTTCAAATCGGCAATTCCTTTTTTGGATTCTCCAAGTTTATGATAAATTAATCCTCTGGTTGTTTTTAAATCTCTTCCTCCGTAAGCAGTTGTTCTTTCAATAATCTGCTTTTCGTATTGAAACGCTTTCTGGATATTTTCGAATGCTTTTTCATACTCGCCTTCATCACTCAATAATCTGGCAAGTCCCCAGTATGCGTGGGCATGGTCTGGTTTTTCGATTACAATTTTCTCTAAATAATAACGCGCCAAATCATTCATTTTTCTATTTTGCAACAATGTTGCGAAATTATATAAAATGCGATAATCATTGGGCGCGTTCTTAATTGCTTTATGATAATAATTTAGAGCAAAGCCTTCCATTTCAAGCGCTGCGTAAATACTTGCCATTCGGTCATAAAGCTTGCTGCGAAAAATAGCTGCCTTTTTTTGAACCGAATCTGAAAATACTAATTTTTTATTTTTCGGATCTTTATCAATCGCGTATTCAACCTTTTTTAAATCTTCAATCGCCAGAGTATTATTGCCAAGACTAATGCTTAAAACACCACGATTGTAAAGATCATTTATTTTTGTTGGATTAAAATTAGTTCTTGTATTAATATCCGTGAGCATTTTTAAAGCTTTGGTTACCGTTTCTTCACGATCTTTATTAAACGGAAGTTTATGATCTGCTCTTCCGGTCATTTTTCCGTGTTCAAAATTCCATGTTACCAATTTTTCGCCCTGCTTATTATACTGAAAACAATCGCCGTCTTTTAATCCGTCTTTATCAAAATAGAAAACTTCATTTAGTTTCCCGTTCGAGTAATAAGTTTTCGAGCTATCCGGTTTTTTATCTGCTCCATACCAAATCGCAACCGAAACTACTTTATCGTAATAAAAATATCGGGTGACATTATCAGATACCTCTTTTCCTTTTTCCTGAGCCAGCAGAAAAACAGGGCAGATAAATAAGGCAAAAAGGATCTTTTTAAACATTTTTTAGTTTTAATGAAATACGAACTTACAAAAATCGGCTTCGATCGTCTTTATGAAATGAATAGGTTTTACTATCAAATTTTAATCTCTGAAATTCTTTTTTGACTTTTAAATCGCTTTTTTGCTGAATATCATTTTCTACATCTGCCTCAACAGCATCTTCGTAGGTAAAGATTTTAGAAACCATTAGGTCATAAAACCCGTTTGTCTGCGTGTCAGAAATACTAATTCCGGCTTCTAGGGTTTCTATTTGATAAGTTCCTCCTCCGTTTGAATCTCCATTTGCTGATCGAATTGGATATTCATATAAAACTTTCTTCATTTTATTTCCGTCGAAAGTTATAATGGTAAATTTTTCTTCAGAATACATTACAACCCTGCTGTTCGAATATACTTCTGTAGTCAAAGCAATTGCACGGGTTGTATCGTTTAATTGCAGTAAATCTTTTAAAATATAAGTTTTGGCAGCTCGTAAGCCATCATTTTCATAATAACCAAGATTTTTATCGTTTTCTTCTGCCAGGATTTTCCCGTCTTCGTTATTAACAAAAATATACTTTCTCTGGTAGTAGTTACCTAAATTTTCTTCATTTGATTTTGCTTTCTCAGGTTTATTGATAATTGAAATAACGAAAAAAGTAACATTATCATTATAACGAATCGAACTTACATCTTCGGTTTTAATGGAAGCATATTTGATGTTTAAATTTTCTGCTGCTTTCTTGAGCAGACTCAAATCGAGTTCATCTGATGGGATAATGTATTCGCTTTTTTTAAAGATTAGCTTTTCGACTGCTTTGGGGCTTTCAGACTGAACTGCTAAAGATGGGGCGTTTTCTTCAATACGCTGTTTTTCATTCTTCCCGCAGGAGAACAAAAACAGAAAAGCGCCGCTGAGAATTAAGTAGGTGTTAATTTTCATTGGTTTTTGATTTTAAAATTAAGGGCTATCAAATATAAAATATTCTGACTAAGCTTTTTAAATTAAATCAAAAAAATACACTTATAAATTACACATTCGCAAAAACGCCATTAAATTCGATTCGCAATTTTGTTTCAAAAGACAGATTAAATATCACAGAATCTTAAATCTAAAAGATTAAGATCTTTTAATCTCATGTCCTGTAAATTCTTCCAAAACAGCAAAAATTTCATCTACAGCAAGCACCTCAAAATCAGGATGATTTTTTAAAAAATTGGCATTCAGCTCAACCAGATTTTCATCTAATTCAAAAAAAGTATTGTTATTTAAAGCATCACGAACCGGGTTTACGCCTTCTAATTTTCCTTTCAGGAATTTTCCCAGTTTAATATTGCTCATAATTCTAACCTTCTTGCTTTGTTCTAAAAACAATTCTAAATGTTTTTCGGCGCCAATTAATGCCAGGCCTTCTTCAATAAGTTCATTTAATTCTTTGTTCCAGCCTGAGTTGTAAACAAACTGCGAAAAATTTCCTTCGGCATATTGCGAATAGTAGTAATCGAGATAGTAACTCGTAAGCGCATCTTCGTGAATAAGTTCGTCGTCTACGCCTTCTTCACGCATTAAGTTGATTACCGAAATATTGGAGTGAATAACATCCTGCAGATTTTCACTTTTCATTGCCGTCTCTGAAACTATAATTCTACCGAATTCCATTTGAGTTTTTATTTAGTGTTTTGTTTTGCAAAGTTGAGAGAAAATTTCACGCAACCATTAAAAAAAATCACATCTGTATAATTAAATAGCTTTTCATTCCCATAACGAGAACGTAAAAGATTATTTCTTCAGTTTTTACTAATACTCAAAAGCAATTTTTAATTATCTGCATTTAATAAATGCATGTTTAATCAGGCTAAATATGAAATTTTACAAAAGATATTTAAATGGAGAAACAAAAACCGTTTACAATGACATATATAAATTAGGTGATGATGCTTTTCTACCGGAAAACATTATAGATATTGAGAACGTTTTAACCGAAACATTTGAAAGAACGGCACACAATCTTAATATTATTTATAAGGAACTTACCAATATAAATTACCTTTTTAAAACCAATTTTCAGTTCAATTTTGAACGTCCGTTAGTAAAACCGCTTTCAAACACAGATCAATTATTAGGCGAACTCGAAAAATCGGTAAAGCCATTTGGTTTTATTCCGGCATCGTTAAAAATGTTTTATAAAATTGTGGGTGCCTGCAATTTTGAATGGGATTACGATACAAATGAAAACTTTATCTGGGAACGTGCTGATCCAATTCAGATAGTAAGTCTTGACGATTTTGTTTCTCATGTTTCAGATGAAGACAGTCATGAAGTTTTTCAGGAATGTTTTAAAGAAGATGGTTTTGTTTCATTAGATCTTTCTTCAGATTATCTCCATAAAGACAATATTTGCGGCGGTCTGCCCTATTCACTCCAAATTACACCAAAGCAAAGTATCGATGCTCCTTTTTTACATGAAGAACACAATACTACTTTTATAAACTATTTGAGGATTTCTTTTGAAAACTGTGGTTTTTCAAGAATTACAAATCCCGATTATGCCAATGATTATCTTACTTTTTTTGAAAAAGTAAAGCCTCAGTTAAAAATGATATAACAAGCTGAAAATATTATTAAAACGTTCCCAAATAAAAACTTAATATTGAAATACGCAACCATATAAATAAATACCATCTGTTTAATAAATAGCATTTAACAAGAAATGTTAGTTAACTAAAACCAAAAATTATGAAACAGATTTTATTTATTTTGAGTATTTTATTTACGCTTATAAGCTGCAGTAACGATGAGTCGGCATCGTCAAAAGTAGAATTTACAGATCTGTATCATGCAGATTATTTCAACGGAGATTACAACAATCCAAAAGCTAACCTTGTTATTAAAGACCTGGCAGAATGGAACAAGTTATTGGTAAAACTGGACCTCAATATTAAACCTTGGCAAAACAGCATTAGCACCGATATTGACTTTGAAAAATATACCGTTATTGCAGTCATTGATGAAGTACGTAACTACGGCGGTTTCTCTATAGATATTACCGGAATTACCCAAACTGAAAATCGTATAGCAGTTAAAGTTGAACGATTAAATTCAGGAGGCCTTGCAACAGTAATTACACAGCCTTATCATATTGTTAAAATAGCAAAAACCAACAAAAAAGTAGTTTTCGAATAAATTTTTCATTTCTCTTATTTGTTATACTTTTATAAAACCATAAAGACACTACATATTGTTTTTATGGTTTTATAGTTTTAAAAGAATGGAAGACCTAAACACAACAATACAATATCTTTTAGTAGTTGCTTTAATTGTATATTTTGGCAGTCATTTTTATAAGAAATCGAAATTAAAAAGACAGACAAATGGGACTTTTTAGCCAGGACAAAAACAAATCTGAAAACATCGGGTTTGAAGAATCTTTTTCCAGCTTAAAAAGAATGGGAGAAATTGTTCCGAGTGCGAAAAAAACTTTTGAATTACTGACAGAATTCAATTCACGAACAACAGATTTTGAATGGGATAATTTGATTTCTGAATTTCATAAAATACAATACGCCTCTAACACCAACAGCTATTTTTATTTCTATTTACCAATAGTAAGTCATATTTTGTATTATAAACCAAAATACGAAAATGAGCTTTTAAGATATTTAATTGCGCCTAATTTTGCCAACGGAACATCTGAAACTGATGAAATGATTGAAATGATTTTTGGCGCCATGAAATACAAACTCAACGAAAACCAATATTATCTTACCACACAAGGCAAACATTGGGTTGAAAATGAACTTCCGAAATTACAGAAACAAGTTAAACGGGAAATTGACGTTTGCTGGAAAGAATTAAATGAATAAGAATCATGAAGACAAAATTTGCGCTAATTATTTTAATTGTATCACTTTTATCTTGTTCAAAAAAAGAGGAATCAGATAATCAGTTTAAATATTTTGACTTTTCATATAATGACACTTTTGGAAGCTGTTTTTCAATTAAAGTAACTCCAAATGACAGTGTCTACATTCGAGAGCATTGGAATTCTTATTACATTTGGGACAGTACTCATATCCCAAAAGAAAAAACAAACTATATCGCTGTGATAAATAAAACAGATAGAAAACACCTATCTCATTTAATTTCCCAAACTCAACTAAAAAAATATGATTCAATCTATGATGAAGATTTTACTGATGGGAGAACTTACATTTTATATATAAACAAGGATTCCATTCAAAAATCAATTTATGTGCATAGTTATAAAAATAATGTCCCTAAAGAATTAGATTCTTTAGGAAAATGGATTTACAACTGGAAAAAGAAAGCGAAATTAATTAAGACGGATAAAAACTTAACTTTCAAAAGTTCTAAATATATACTTCCTCCGCCACCGCCTCCACCAATAAAAGGAAAAAATGAATAATAAAACTTAAAAAATGAACCCGACTTTCTTCGCAACTCAAGAAAAATTTAGAGAATGGCTGGAAAAGCATTATAAAAAAGAAACCGAACTGTTAGTAGGTTTTTATAAAGTAAACAGCAAAAAGCCGTCTATGTCCTGGTCAGAATCTGTAGATCAGGCGCTTTGTTTTGGCTGGATCGATGGTGTTCGAAGATCTATTGACGAAGAAAGTTATTCGATACGGTTTACTCCAAGAAAAAAATCAAGTATCTGGAGCGCCATCAACATTAAAAAAGTAGAAGCACTCACAAAATCCGGATTGATGAAAGAAGAAGGCATAAAAGCTTTTGAATTAAGATCTGAAGAAAGATCCAAAATTTACTCCCATGAAAACGAAGCTTACGTTCTTGATCCCGAACTTGAAAAACAATTTAAAGCCCATAAAACAGCTTGGGAATATTTTAGCAGTCAGGCGCCATCATACAGAAAAGTAATAATACATGTGATTATGAGCGCTAAACAAGAAAAAACCAGAATTGCAAGATTGGAAAAAGCAATAAAATTTAGCGCTGAGGGAAAACGAATGTTGTAAAGGTTGTTGCTTTGATATTTTTTAAAATGTAACTTTATTCCGTCTAAACAAGCTCAGCTATAAAAAAGGAAAATATGGAGGGAAGAACAGCATTAGAATATTACGTTTTAGATGTGTTTTCAAACGAAAGTTACAAAGGAAACCCTCTTTCTGTAGTTTTTACTGATGGAAATTTAAGATTAGAAACCTATAAGGATATCTCTAAAGAATTTGGCTATTCTGAAACCTCTTTTGTCTATTATTCTACAAGAGAAAAAGCACTCGTAGTTCGTTCATTTACACCAACTGGAATCGAAATCGACGGTGCAGGACATAATTTATTGGGCGCAGTCTGCGGTGCTTTGCTAAAAGGAATGCCCATTTTTGACGAACAAAACGAAAGCGAACCTTTTGTAATCATGAAACATTCGGCGATACCTGTAACAGTAAGCTTCGATCCGGTTACTTTTTATCCTGTGGTTCAAATGCATCAAAAATCGGCAGTTATTAAACAGGAAATTCCAACTTATAAAATTGCAGTAGCACTGGGCTTGAAAATTGAGGATTTAGATGTAAGTGCTTTTGTTCCAACAGTAGTTAAAACAGAAGTTGCACACACAATGGTTCCTATAAAAAACAGCCAATTACTGAACAGCTTTGTACCAGATAATCAACTTTTAATCGAAATATCTAAAGAATACAATTTTGAAGGATTTTATTGTTTCACAATTGCCGATGAAGGTCAGGAACATATCGTTGAAACAAGATTTTTTAATCCCATAATCGGAATAAATGAAGATCCTGCAACGGGAACTGCTGCAGGTCCTTTAATTGGTTTTTTAACTCAAAAAAAATTCACCAAATCTGAAAAAGAATATAAAATTCTTCAAGGCGTAAAATTAAAACAAGCCTCAATGATCGAAGTTATGAATCGCGAAGAAGATATTCTGGTTGGCGGTTCTTCGGTAATTACAATGAAAGGGGAACTTTATATATAATTATTTTTGCTATTTATGGACAAGAAAAAGCGAAAAGAAATATCAGATAGGTTGAGGAAAGAAAAACTAATCGAATTCAGACAAAGTCTTCCTATTGACGAAAATTTATTTCCAAAGTTATTTGATTTTTTAGAAGATGGATTAGAAAAAAATGGGTGCAATCATAATTCATTGATAACCGAAAAATTTTTACAAAAAAATGGAATTACAAATGCAACTGAGGTTATTTGTTGGTTAGCTGAAAATGGTGGTTATTGTGATTGTGAAATTTTAGCTAATGTTGAAGATTTGTTTGATTATCTTAATCCACCTAAAATTAATCTTATTTCCAAAAATACGATACATAGACAAAAAATCCATAGGTTAAAGACTGATTTTGACTTTTGTATCGAAAAAGTTCCTTCTCCTTGGAACTTAATAAAAATAACATCAACAAGCGGCAAAGAATACCAATTTCAAATTGGAAAAAGCAATAATTGCACAGTTAGTTTACAAAGTAATTTCTCTTCATTTCAGCATGATAACGACGAAAAATGGAAAAATCTCTGGATAAATGAAACTAAACTAAATTATAATCTTGAAGACTTGACTATTGAACGCATTCAATTAGGAAATTATTCTGCAATTGTTGCAAAAACTAAAAATTGGACTCCTGTTAAAATTTGGTGTACAAACAAAGTCAATACAAAATGGTTCCTGAAAATGAATACTGAATTAAGTAGATACAAAGGAGACATTAAAGAATTGGAGAAACTATTGAATAATATTATTTAAATAAAAAAAGCTGCATCCAGAAAATACAGCTTTTTTATATTCGAAACTAAAGAGTTTTAGTTTGTTTTCATTGGTGGTAAATCGAATGCAACAGAATCGTGTTCGAAGTTGTTTCTGTGTCCGCCATCGCAAAATGGTTTGTTTGCAGATAATCCGCAGCGACAAAGTCCAAGTGCAGATCTTCCTTGTAATCCGTAAAGCGCTCCTTCCGGATCCATGATTTCGAAATCACCTTCAATTTTAATTGATCCGTTTTTATTGATGATTAGTTTTGTCTTGCTCATAAACTTGTTTTTTGTTTTTTTTCGAATGCAAAGATTGCGAAATAAATCTTGAAGATTTTGCTTGTAAGGCTAGTTTAAACTGGTTCTATTTTATGGGTTTACCGACAGCTATATACGAAGATTTTATTCGATTGTCAGACTGAGCGAAGTCGAAGTCCCGCAAAGATTGATAAATTTACATGAATCGTTCCTACGGAACTCTTATTTTGACAATGGTTCATTTTCAACGGATTAAAATCCGTTGCTACAAAACAAATTTTTCCTACGGAACTTTTATGTAAAGAGCCATTGGCTCGAATCATATTGTAGCAACGGATTAAAATCCGTTGAAAAAATACGGATAGAAACAAAAGTTCCGTAGGAACGATCCATATTAAAAGTCCTTTTCGTTCCGAATCTCCATGAAACTTAAAAATCTCAATTCTATTCCTTATTTTTGCACTCAATAAAATTGAGTTATGACACAGAATCCAAAGAGATATACAATCACGGCGGCATTACCTTATACAAATGGACCAATCCACATTGGGCATTTGGCGGGGGTTTACGTGCCCGCAGATATATATTCGAGATATTTAAGATTGCAGGGAAAAGATGTTGCATTTATTTGCGGAAGCGATGAACACGGCGTTGCAATTTCAATGAAAGCAAAAAAAGAAGGAGTTACGCCACAAGAAGTTATAGATAAATATGATGGAATTATTCGTAAATCATTTGCTGATTTCGGAATTTCATTCAACAATTATTCTAGAACTTCGGCAAAAATTCATCATGATACGGCTTCAGAATTCTTTAGAACTTTGTATGATAAAGGCGATTTTATTGAAGAAGTTACAGAGCAATTGTACGATGCAAAAGCAAATCAGTTTTTAGCAGACCGTTTTGTGGTTGGAACTTGCCCAAAATGCGACAATCCGGAAGCTTATGGTGATCAGTGCGAAAAATGCGGATCGACTTTGAACGCAACCGATTTGATCAACCCAAAATCGACAATTACAGGAGAAACTCCAATTTTAAAAGAAACAAAACACTGGTTTTTACCTTTAGACCGTTATTCTGATTTCTTAACAAAATGGATTCTTGAAGGTCATAAAAACGATTGGAAACCTAATGTTTACGGACAAGTAAAATCCTGGATCGACGGCGGATTGGAACCTCGTGCAGTAACGCGTGACCTTGACTGGGGAATTGACGTTCCGGTTGAAGGTGCCGAAGGAAAAAAATTATACGTTTGGTTTGATGCACCTATCGGTTACATTTCTTCTACAAAAGAATGGGCAGCGCGAGAAGGAAAAGACTGGGAACCCTATTGGAAAGATGAAGAAACTAAATTGGTTCACTTTATTGGAAAAGACAATATTGTTTTTCACTGTATCATTTTCCCAGCGATGCTAAAAGCCGAAGGAAGCTACATTTTACCAGACAACGTTCCGGCAAATGAGTTTTTAAATTTAGAAGGAAACAAACTTTCGACTTCTAAAAACTGGGCAGTTTGGTTACACGAATATTTAGAAGAATTTCCAGATAAGCAGGATGTTTTACGTTACGCGTTAACATCAAACGCTCCTGAAACAAAAGATAACGATTTTACCTGGAAAGATTTCCAAGCTAGAAACAACAACGAATTGGTTGCTATTTTTGGAAACTTCGTAAATCGTGTTGTGGTTTTAACCAACAAATATTACGATGGTGTTATCCCGACTCCAAACGAATTTACTGAAATCGACGAACAAACTTTAGCTGAATTAAAAGCATATCCGGCTGTAATTTCAAGTTCGGTTGAGCGTTACAGATTCCGTGAAGCTTTGGGCGAATTGATGAATGTTGCTCGTTTAGGAAATAAATACCTTGCAGATGAAGAACCTTGGAAAGTAATGAAAGACAATCCAGAGCGTGTAAAAACACAAATGTATGTAGCATTGCAAATTGCTGCAGCTTTGAGCGTTTTGGCTGAACCGTTTTTACCTTTTACAGCGGCTAAATTGTCTAAAATCCTGAACTTAGGTGATCTTAAAGAACATTTTGAAGGGTTTAGCAAGTTCCTGAAAGAAAGACATCAGGATGCAAACGACATCATTATTGATAAAACATTGGGTTGGAATGATATTTCTGAAAACTCAGATTTAATTCCGGCCGGACATAAAATTGGCGAAGCTGAATTGCTTTTCGCTAAAATAGAAGACGAAGAAATACAAAAACAAATAGATAAATTGGAAGCGACAAAAACCGCAAATATTGCTGAAAACCAAAAAGCAGAACCACAAAAAGATTTAATTCAGTTTGAAGATTTTGCAAAAATGGACATTCGTATAGGAACTATTCTTGAGGCTGAAAAAATGCCAAAAGCAAACAAACTTCTGGTTCTTAAAGTAGATACAGGAATTGATGTTCGTACAATTGTTTCGGGAATTGCAGAGAGTTTTTCGCCAGAAGAAATCATCGGAAAACGTGTTTCTGTATTAGCAAACCTTGCTCCAAGAGCTTTACGCGGCGTTGAAAGTCAAGGAATGATCCTGATGACAACAAATGCCGAAGGAAAACTGGTTTTTGTAAATCCAGATGCTGATGCACCAAATGGAGCAACAGTAAACTAAAAAAGTTTATTTCGAATAACAATAAAAAGAAAGTCATCTCCCTAAAATATCTGGCAGATGACTTTCTTTCGTTATAGCATACTTTCTTAAATAATCTATAACCAACTAATACAATTTGAGAATAAATCTTTAATTTTGAGATTATAAAGAGATATTATGGACTTGACTGCACAATTAAAAAAAAATCTAATATCGAGAATCAAAGATTCTAACGATTTGAATTTTCTCAATGCACTTCAAACTATTTTTGATTCATCTGAACAGGAACTTTATCAATTGTCAAATGATCAAAAAACGTCAATTGCAACTAGTCGCATAGAGATTGAAAATGGTAATTTTCATAAAAATGAAGAAGTAATTTCAGAAATGAGAGAATGGCTAAAAAAGAAATAGTTTGGTCTTCTTTGGCTAAACTTCAACTTGAAAATGCTCTTGAATATTATTTCATTAGAAATGAAAGTCCAACTTACAGCTTAAAACTGCTAGATGAAATTGAAGATTTGCTAGAGACACTTTCAAATTCAGAATTGATTGGAAGACTTACTTCAAATAAAATTACTCGTGTTATTGCTATGAAAGTTTATCTAGTATTCTACGAAATAAATGGAAATCAAATTGAAATAGTTTCATTTTGGGATAATCGTCAGGATATTGAAAACAGAAAAGTAAAATAAGTTCTTTCTACAAAAAATCAAAATATTAAAAACATGAGAAATTTCTCATGTTTTTTACTTTTATATAAGTTTATAATTGTAAGTTTGTCTTGCAAAAAATACACTATAGGATTTATTTAGAAACTTCTAATAAAAGTTAAAATAAGCGAATCCCTCGTCATGATGTCCCTGAGGAAACAATGGGAAAACCTATCCCTATGGGGTATTTTTTGCACATCTAAAACGAGGGATTCGTGCGTTTAATATTTTCGGTTTATGCAAAAAAGAGAAAATGAACAAACAACAGAAACAGCTGTAATGACAGCAATGGCAAAATTTCTTTCCGAGATTTGGTTTGAGGAAGAAATTAGAGAGCAGCCAGAACACATGTGTGAAATTTTTGAGGCAATTCTGGTTACCCAAGTCGGCGACTATATGGATCTTCGCATCAAAATGATTAATTGCATTAGAACCATTAACAAACTGGCAGAAGCACTTGAACCTTTTTCAGACATGGAAATCAAAAAGGCTTACCAAAAAATGCTCAACGCATAATACCACACAAAAACAAATTTAATCCTCTTTTATATTATCAATTAAAATCAGCAAATTATGCCGTTAGGCATTAAAGGTTGGTAGAACATGAAATTTAAAATTCGTTTCCGTGCCGTAGGTACGACATATATCTTGCGTACCTACGGCACGCTGAATCAATGCTAATCTATTTTTTTCTACCAACCTTTAATGCCTCACGGCATATTATAATCCTTAAATTTTAATAGATTCGTACTTTTCATTTTAAAAGAACCTATAAATCATGACAAACCAAATAAAATTAACCTTTACATTATTTCTCCTTTTAACTTTTACTTCTCAAGCACAATACATAGGTTCTTTTGCAATTATTAAAGACAAAGATGGATTTGTAAATATTAGAGAACACAATAATGCAAAATCAAAAATAATAGGGAAAATTTTTGAAAATCAAGTTTTTGAAGATTTAGATGCTTTGCAAAACGAAAAAAATGAATGGGTTTACATTACCTATGGAATTTCAAAACAAAAAACTGGTTCATCAAATAAAACCGAAAATCAGGATTATGGCTATATTCACAAAAGCAGAATAGAATATTTAAATAATCTGCCAAAATTGAAAATGAAGATTGTTTCAGAAAATAATGCCGAATTTAAAAATGACGATCTTTCAATTATCATTAAAACCGGAAGGTTCATTCCTAAAGAACATCAAATTAAGAAAGAAGATAATTTTATATCAAAAATAGACAATCAATATCCATGGGGAATTGACGGAATAAAACCTGAAGACCTTATAGAAATAAAAAGTATAAAAATTACCAATAAAAATGAGACTTATAATATCCCAATAAATAATCTTACCGGAATATATAGTCCTAGTTTCAAACACACACAAATATCTATTGGTTCAGATAAAACCATTTTTATAGCAATGTCTAACGGAGACGGTGCAGGAGCCTATAATGTCGTGTGGACAATTAAAAACAATAATGTAAAAGATCAATTTGTTTTTAGAGATTTCTAAACAACGCAGCTACAATTATGGAAAATTATTGTTCATTTTTTCAGCTTGCAGATAGTTGTAGGCGTATTTTTCTTTGAAATTAGTTTTCTTTCATAAAAAGTAAGATATTAGCACCAAAAGCTATTCGAAAAACTAAAAATTATGGAACTATTAGAAAGTTTGCCTACACTGCTTAAATCTTTTTGGTATATCGCAATTCCAACAAGTTTAATTTTTCTTATTCAAACCATTATTACCTTTTCGGGTCTTGATGTTGCAGATGGTTTCGACACTGATTTTCATGCCGATGCACACGATGGCGATTTTCAGCTTTTTTCATTACGAAACCTTATCAATTTTCTTTTAGGTTTCAGCTGGACGGGAATTTCGTTTTATTCTACAATTGGCGAACATACCTGGTTTCTTATTATTTTATCACTTGTTGTTGGCGTTTTATTTGTGATTTTGTTTTTCTTCGTTATCAAACAAGTACAAAAACTAGCAGAAGACAATTCTTTTAAAATCACTAATACGCTTAATAAAACCGCCGAAGTTTACTTAACAATTCCCGAAAATAAAACAGGAAAAGGCAAAATCATGATTAGCGTAAACGGTGCTTTTCATGAATTAGAAGCGATGACAGAACAAAGCAAAATTCCGTCTGGAACTGTTGTAAAAGTTATCAAAATCGAAAACAACATTTTAATTGTAGAAACCATATAACACAAATCATAATGAACCCAATTATTTTAATTGCAGTTGCGGCAATCGTTCTATTCGTAACAATTTCGGCATTAATATCGCGGTACAAGCGTTGTCCGTCAGACAAAATCTTAGTTATTTACGGTCGTACAGGCGGAACCTCAGCACGATGTGTACACGGCGGCGGTGCTTTTATCTGGCCGGTAATTCAGGATTATGCATTTTTAGATTTAAAACCGCTTTCAATCGAAGCTAATTTAACTAATGCGCTGAGCCGTCAGAACATTAGAGTAGATGTTCCTTGCCGATTTACCATTGCAATCTCTACAGAAACAGACAGTATGAATACTGCTGCCGAAAGATTGTTAGGTTTATCATACGAGCAGGTTCAGGAACTGGCAAAAGATATTTTGTTTGGTCAGTTACGTTTGGTAATTGCAACCATGACAATTGAAGAAATCAACTCAGACCGTGACAAATTCCTTGATAATATTTCTAAAAATGTTGACAGCGAATTAAAGAAAATTGGTTTAAAATTAATCAACGTAAACGTTACCGATATTCGTGACGAGTCTGGATATATTGAAGCTTTAGGAAAAGAAGCCGCTGCAAAAGCTATTAACGAAGCAAAAATCAGCGTTGCAGAGCAGGAAAAAATCGGGGAAATTGGTAAAGCTCTTGCCGATAGAGAAAAAGATACTCAAATTGCAGAAACACACAGAGACCGTGACGTAAAAATTGCGATTACTCAAAAAGATAAAGAAATCAGTATTGCTACTGCATCAAGAGATGAAACTATTGGTAAAGCCGAAGCGCAGAGAGATACAAGGGTAAAAACTTCTGAAGCAAACGCAATTGCGATTCAGGGAGAGAACGAGGCTAAAATTGCCATCGCTAATTCTGAAGCATTACGTAGAGAAAAAGAAGCAGAATCATTGCGTGTTGCAATAGCTGCCGAAAAAGTACAACAGGCAAAAGCATTAGAAGAATCATACGTTGCAGAGCAAAAAGCAGAGCTTGCCCGTTCTGAAAGAGAGCGTTCTACTCAAATTGCCAACATTGTAGTTCCTGCCGAAATTGCTAAACAAAGAGCTATTATCGAAGCTCAGGCTGCTGCCGAAACTATTAGAGAAAATGCCCGAGGTGAAGCCGATGCGATTTACGCTAAAATGGAAGCCGAAGCAAAAGGTCTTTTCGAAATATTAACCAAACAAGCCGAAGGTTACAAAGATGTTGTGGCTGCTGCTGGCGGAGATCCAAGCAAAGCATTCCAGCTTTTATTATTAGAGAAGCTTCCTGAATTGGTTAAAACTCAGGTTGAAGCTGTTAAAAACATCAAAATTGACAAAATTACCGTTTGGGATTCTGGAAATGGTCAGGGCGAAAATGGCGGTTCAACAGCCAATTTTGTTTCCGGAATGATGAAAACAGTTCCGCCATTGAATGACTTATTCAATATGGCCGGATTAAATTTACCGAGTTATTTAAAAGGCGAAGATACGCCCGAAGTTCCGCCAGCTATTGAAGTTGTAGAAAAAGAAGAATAATTTTTAAATTCTGTCATAAAAAAGCGCGAACCGATTAACATTTTTAATTGATTCGCGTTTTTTGCTTTCAAAGTGTTCACTTTGTAAAGTATCTTTGAAAAATAATACACGATTAATACAATGAAAATCACAAAACCAAGATTAGCTCTAATCTGCGGTATACTCTGCATCTCCATTTTCCCGATATTGGTTAAATTACGTTTAACGCCGGGATTAATTTCGGCTTTTTACCGAATGGCTTTTGCCGTGATTCTGCTTTTGCCGTATGTGTTATTGAGCGGCAATTTTAAAATTCCAACATTAAAATTCGCACTTTTGGCGGCACTTTGCGGTATTTTATTTGCGTCAGATGTTGCCGTTTGGAATATCGCCATTCAGGAATCAAGCGCGACTCAGGCTTCGCTGCTCACTAATTTATCTCCGGTTTGGGTTGGTGTTGGTTCTTTCTTTTTTCTGAAAGCAAAACCTGCCGCAAATTTCTGGATAGGAACATTTGTCGCTTTATTAGGAATGATAACCTTAGTTGGTTTTGAATTTTTCATCGATTTAAACTTTGATAAAGCATTTCTATTTGCCGTTTTATCCGGAATTCTATATTCCGTTTATATGTTGGTAAGCAAAAATGTGCTTTCTGCAGTCGATGTTTTATCATTTATGACAATTAGTTTATTGGCTTCGAGTATTTATTTAGGAATTTTGTGTTATTCGCTGGACGAACCTTTTACCGGATTTTCAAATACGGGATGGTTTGTTCTCGTCCTTCAAGCTGTTATTTGCCAATTGTGCGCCTGGCTTTCGATTAGTTATGCGACTCAGCATATGCGCGCAACTCGAGTTTCGTTGAGTTTACTGAGTCAGGCCGTAATTACTTCAATTTTGGCTTGGTTGTTTTTAGAAGAACAAATAACTTTACAAATGGTTTTCGGCGGAATCATTCTGCTTTTCGGAATCCGAGTTACTTTTTACGACAAAACGATTTCTTTGAAAAGGCTTTTTTCTAAATAGTTTGCC
>PJTO01000194.1_pt1 | contig 57793 bp, 62 predicted proteins | sample 1512101 | NCBI WGS metagenome assembly PJTO01 (sample SAMN08177690, study PRJNA422409) | Soil metagenome, whole genome shotgun sequencing project.
AGCGTGACCCCGAGAAATCCGAGCAACGCAGGTTACCCGGCTGTAAGCCGGGGCGGGGATATCCGGGTCGCCTTTTCTCTGGTTACTCTCTTTTGGCGAAGCAAAAGAGAGTGACTCGCCATCAAGGCGAAACGCAGTCTCTCGCAATAGCAGCCGTAACGGGAAGCCCCCCTCTCACCCCACCAAAAACACCAAACCCCGCATCAGCGGGGCTTGGGAGTTTGAAGCTTCTGGGTTGAAGCTTCTAGGTTAAAGGGCCACTGCCCTAGCTTCGTTTAACTGTTTGAACATCCCCGTTATTGAGCTCAGTGCCAGAATAGTTGGCAGCATGCGCGGTGCCTGCCGCCCCCACCAGGCTAGCCATCACCACCGGCAGGCCCGTGCTCTGCACCAGGCTGCTTTGCAACACCCCAACTTGCAGCAGCGCTGCCAATAATTTGGAGATGTTGATGCGGATGTAGCGCAGGCGTGGGTAAAACTTGCGGACGATGTTAAGGCGTTTCATGTGAGGCTCCCAATTGTTTGGCTTATGTGCCAAGGCCAATTTCAATAGCTTGTTCAGTGGTGATACATAAACAAGCCCGCCAGCTTGTGAGGGCGTGCTGGCGGGCTTTAGAGGTATGTCACCAGAAGATTACCGGGATGATTTTACTTTTTATTGGGCCTTATTGACAAATATATTTGCTTTTAATTTGCTTATATTAATGACTTGTTATGAGTAAACCTTGCGCTGTATTTAGGCTTTCGAGCGCAGTGGCTAAGAGAGGTGTGGTGAACGGTTTTTAGCGCGGGCCGCCCCTGTAGCGCAAGCTGCGTGGGCTGGTTGAAGAGACTTCTAAAATGGAGATGAGCCCTGCCCTAAGGCAGGGTTAGTGCTTTGGTGAATTACAGGCTGAAGACGTTGAGTGCACCACCGCCTGGCGCTGCATTCCACTCCTTCAGTTCTTTGTAACCACCTGCTGCGCCCAGACCATCGTTCTCGTTGGTCAGGCCCAGGTTCATGGCGACGCCCGCCCAGCCACCAATGCCGGACAATACGCCTACATATTGCTTACCCTTGTGGGTGTAGGTGATGGCATTGCCAATCACGCCAGAACCCACGCGGAATTTCCACAGCTCTTTGCCTGTCTTGCCATCTACCGCCTTGAACCAGCGCTCAAGGGTGCCGTAGAAGACCAGATCGCTACCTGTTACCAGCGCACCGCTCCAGACAGAGAATTTCTCTTTGTTGTACCAGACTTGCTTGCCCTTGAGGCCATCCCAAGCCATGAAGCCGCCCATGACGCCGTCAGGGCCGGGGAACATGCTCAGGGTTGCGCCTACCCAGGGTTGGCCTGCTACATATTTCACTTCTACTGGCTCGTAGTCCATGCAGACGTGGTTAAGCGGTACGTAGAACAGTTTGCTCTTGGGTGAGTAAGCCGCAGGCTGCTGATCCTTCACACCCAGAGAAGCTGGGCAGACGTTTTTGCTGTTTACATCCTGGTGGGTGGAGAACTTGGGGTCCTTCACTGGCACGCCAGTCTTGAGGTCTATGCTGCTAGCCCAGTTGACGAAAGGATGGATTTTTTCAGCCACCAGCACTTTGCCAGTTTCACGGTTGAGGGTGTAGCCAAAGCCGTTACGGTCAAAGTGGGTTGCCAGTTTTTTGCCCTCGGCATCCCAAAGGATAGTTTCGTTGACGGCGTCGTAATCCCACTCGTCATGCGGTGTCAGCTGGTAACCCCACTTGGCCAAGCCTGTGTCGAGGTCACGCGCAAAGATGGTCATGGACCATTTGTTGTCGCCTGGACGTACATCCGGGTTCCATACCGATGGGTTACCAGTGGAGTAGTACAGCAGATTCAAAGCTGAATCGTAGGAGTACCAACCCCAGGTAGCGCCGCCGCCTTGTTCCCAGCCGTTTTTAGAGGCTTGTGGCTTGAGCCAGGTTTTCAGGCCCAGGTCAGTTTCAGGGAATTTGAGTTTGTCGGCAGGAACAGGCTTGAAAGAGCCGCCTTCTTTGTTGCCGCCATTGACGTCTTCATACACGGAGAGCGCGCTGTGTACAGGCACTTCTTTGTTGAAGTCCTTGCCTATCAGCACGTCGGCGTCAGAGCCTGTGCTGTAGGCACGCCATGCCAGCGAGCCATCCTTGATGTTGTAGGCGGTGATGTAGCAGCGCACGCCATATTCACCACCCGAGCAACCCGTGATGACTTTGTCCTTGAACACATGCGGGGCGTTGGTGGTGGTAGCACCTTGCTTGACGTCTACCACTTTGGTTTCCCACACCTTGTTGCCTGTCTTGGCATCCAGCGCTACCAGAATGCCGTCATTCTGTTGCAGGAAGATTTTGTTATCGCCGTAGCCCAGGCCACGAGTGACGTTATCGCAGCACAGCAGCGATTGCACGGAAGGGTCTTGCTTGGGGAAGTAAGACCATTTGATCTTTTCGCCATTGCTGAGATCCAGCGCGTATACGTTGTTAGGGAAGGCGGTGGCGATGTACATGATGTCGCCCACTACCAGGGGTGCACCTTCGTGGCCACGGTTAACACCAGTGGCAAAGCTCCAGGCAGCCTTGAGGTTTTTGATGTTGGACTTGTTGATTTGCGACAGGCCGCTGTAACCCGTGTTGGCGTAATCCTTACGCTGCGCTACCCACTGGTTGTCATCCTTGGTGAGTTTTTCCAGGTTGTCCACTGCCAATGCCGGGGCAGATACCGCGCCCAGCAGGCTGGCCACGAGTGCCAGTTTCAAATGCTTAGCTTTCAAAAGTAGTTCTCCATAGATTCTTAAAATAGATTCTTAAATTGCTTTTTATGACTGCCGCCCAAGCTCCACCGGAACGGCGGTAATGACCAGTCGCTACAACGCGAGCCGATCTTTCACGTGCAGCCCTATTCAGCAATCCCTGTGCCACTCCTGGCAATTAACGGGAATAATTCCTAAATCAATAAAGGAAAGAATGCCTTACAGATGGTGAAGCCTGTCTTTGCGCAGCAACCCTACGGTCAAACAGGTTGTATCGAAATAGCACAAGTGCTACATTCGGGTACAACTCGTTTCATTTCGTTAGCTTCCGTATCATGACTCACAGATTGACCACACCTCCGCGCGCGATTGAGCACGCGCGGCAGCAATTTCTCGCTGAAGGCGAGATGCAGGGAGGGGTTGTCAACGCCACCATTGCCCAATCCTGGTTGCGCAGCCGTGAAAACGGCGTGCTGGCCTGCCAGCCACTCAGCACCGAAACCCTGGACAGTACCGCACTTGCGCAAAAGCGCAGCCAGAACCATCTGCTGCTGACCCAGGCCAAGGCAGAAATTTCCTCGCTTTATGAGCAAATCGCGCACTCTTACAGCATGATTGCGCTGACCGATGCCGAGGGCGTGATTTTGCACACGCGTGGCGAGCACCAATTGATGGGCCTGGCCCCGGCTGAGCTATTAAGCCCGGGCTATTCCTGGCGCGAGCAAGAGCGCGGCACCAATGCGATTGGCACGGCGATCATAGAACGCCAGGCGGTGGCGGTGCAGGGCGCAGAACACTTTGTTGAGCAACTGCACACATTTAGTTGCTATGCCGTCCCTATCTTCGGGGCCAATTACGAGCTGCTGGGCACGCTTAACGTCACCAATGCCTTTTCTGCCCACCAGCAACACACGCTGGCGCTGGTGAAGATGGCCGCACAATTGATAGAAAACCGCGTGTTCCGCGCCAGTTACCAAGGCCCGGTGACACTGAAGTTTCATGAGCGCGCTGAGTTCATAGATACCGAGTGGGCAGGCGTGGCCGTGTTTGAGCGTGACGGCCGCGTGGTGGCCATTAACCATAATGGTTTGCAGCAACTGGGCTGCAACACGCTGCCGCAAGATTACCAACAGTTATTTGGCCAGCCCCTGCCCTTGCAGACTGAGCCAGCCGTGCTCAGCCTCAGCACCAGCCTGGGCCACCTCATTAAAGCCCGGCTGACCATCACCGCCGCCAGCAAAGCCAGCGCGCTGCGGCCTGTCATCCGCCGCGGTATTACGCTGGAAGACCTGGCCAGCCCAGACCGCCATATTGCCGAAGTGCTGGAGCAAGCCAGACTGGTGATGGATCAGGACATCCCGATTCTGATTCAGGGTGAAACCGGAGTGGGCAAGGAATTGCTCACCAGCGCCATACACAACAGCAGCAGCCGTGCCGATGGCCCCATGATTGCGGTGAACTGCGCCGCCCTGCCGGAAGGGCTGATAGAAGCAGAGTTGTTTGGCTATGAAGAAGGCGCATTTACCGGAGCCAGACAAAAAGGCAGCCAGGGCAAGATAGAGCAAGCCAACGGCGGTACGTTGTTTCTCGATGAAATAGGCGATATGCCCCTATTGCTGCAAGCCCGGCTATTGCGCGTGCTACAAGAGCGCAGCATTACCCCACTGGGTGGCAGCAAGGCTAAAAAGCTGGAGTTTGCCCTGATTAGCGCCACCAATCAGCCACTGCAAGATAAAGTGGCCGCCGGGACTTTCCGCCGTGATTTGTATTATCGGCTGAACGGCTTGAGCCTGACGCTGCCACCATTGCGCAGCCGTCACGATTTGCCCGCCCTGGTGCAAAGCCTGCTGACCGCTGAACAAGCCACCAACACCACGCTCAATGATGATTTGCTGGCGCTGTTTCAGCGCCACCCCTGGCCAGGCAATATCCGCCAACTGCACAATGTGCTGAAAACCATGCTGGCCCTGGCCGCAGGCCAGCCCTTGCAACGCAAACACCTGCCTCCAGGCTTTATGGAGGAGCTGGGTACCGCAGCGGCAGAACAAACGGCGATGACTGCCCTGGCGGCAGGCTCCATCACCGATATCACCAACGAAGCCGTGAGGCTGGCACTGCAACAGCACAACGGCAACATATCCGCCGCCGCGCGTGAACTGGGCATGAGCCGGAATCGCTTTTATCGGAAGTTGAAGGCCTTGGGTTTGGGTTGAGTGCTCTGATCTGAATCAAACCACAGACGTAAAAAAGCCAGGCAGTTTGCCTGGCTTTTTTACTAGATGATCATTTGGCTTGGAAATCTTAGCTATGCCGCATCAAGGTATTCACCGCAATATCTTCATCAATTTCAGGCCAGTGTATACCTACGCCCTTACCTATCAAGCGCCAGTTGCGACGCTGCGCGTCATTCGCATCCCTCAGCCTAGGAAACCACTCCAATGGTGCAGAAATCTCCCGGCCATCAGCAAGCACTAGATGCAGGGCTTCATTACCAAAACTGACATCTACTACGTGAGCATCCAACTTGATGACTGAAATACTCACTTCTGCGTCAGCCTATAAGGTCAATATCCACTGCACAATTACGCGGATATCTTCATCCTTGACCTGTGGGCTGTTGGGCCACATGGGCACTGGCCCCCAGACACCATTGGAGCCGCTTTTGACACGGCCTATGAGTTTGGCTTCTGCGCCTTTTTCACCGCGATATTTGGCAGCTACATCTTTAAGGGCAGGGCCGACGACTTTTTCATTGACCGTGTGGCAGGCCAGGCAGCCGTTTCTTTGCGCCAGGCTTTCGGCAGCCTTGGCATCCACCGCGTAAGCCTGGCTGGTCAGCAGTAATGCGAAAGCGCCCATGATGACATGCGCTAATGTTTTCATTCGCTTTCCTTGACGAGTTTCACAGCATGACGGTATTTCTCATGCCAGCAGATTCTGTTTGTAACGAGCCAACCTTGTACCGGGTTGACCGACTAGCAAAACTACAGGCTTTCGGTACTGTACTGCACGCTCAGGGTGTGTGAGCTGCCTGGTGCCACGGTGACTACATTGCTTCTGACATTGGAAGACTCTACACACACCATCTGACGCCAGCCGTAATGACTGCCCAGATCGCCGATTTCTGCGGCCTTGCGCTCCCACGGCGTCCACACCACGGTGGATTGGCTGCCGCTTTTCTCTATGATGATTTTGCGGCGCAGGCCTGGGTCTTCCAGCACGCAGGTGGATTCGGTATTGAGGTATACCCTATCCACTTCTTGCGAGAAGGTGATCTCGCCCGTCTGGTGGTGCAGGGCATAATCCTCCACCTTGTCTTCATACTCACTATGGTCCAGGCCGTGTATTTTCACTACTTCAATATCACTGACCTGGAAGTAGGTATGCAGGGCTTCACCAATCACAAATGGCTCATCGCCCTTGTTGGTGGTGGTTAAGGACATTTTCAGCACCGGGCCTATGTTGATGGTGAGGCTTAGCTCGCAATCATAAGGCCACTGTTTTTCTACCTGTTTGCTTTCCACCAGGCGCAGCACCAGGCTGGTGGTGTTGTCCGGCATGGGGGTGGCATCGACCACTTCCCAGGGCACCACACGGGCAAAACCGTGTGGACACAGGGTTTCATCCGTAGGGTGCGGGCCAAACCAGGGCCAGCATACGGGCACGCCACCACGGATGGAACGCCCGGCAACAAATCTGGCCTGATCTGATAACCACAGCACTGGAACTTCGGCATGCCGCGGGTTCCACTGCATTACATGACCACCTTGCAACGCCACTTTGGCACTGGCATGCGGATTTTCAATTTCCAGCGTGACCAGACCATTCTGGTCAGAGGAAAAGTGAATTTTGTGCCCCACCCCATATCGGGAATTCAACTCGTGTACAGATTGCATAAGCTCTTATTAATTTTGATGGATGAATATCAACGCGGCAGAGTTTTTATTATTTTTCTATCTGACTGACATCGCGCACCGCACCCTTGGCTGCCGAGGTGCTCATGGCAGCATAGGCGCGCAAGGCGGGTGAAACATGGCGCTCGCGGCTTTGTGGCTTCCAGGCTGCCTTGCCACGTGCTTCCATGGCGGCACGCCTGTGTGCCAATACTCCATCAGTGACCGCAAGGTGTATGGTTCGGTTCGGAATATCGATTTCTATGATGTCGTTTTCTTCTACCAGGCCTATGGCACCGCCTTCTGCTGCCTCTGGCGAGGCATGACCTATGCTGAGGCCGGATGTACCACCAGAGAAGCGGCCATCGGTGAGCAGGGCGCAAGCCTTGCCCAGGCCCTTGGACTTGAGGTAGGTGGTGGGGTAAAGCATTTCCTGCATGCCTGGGCCGCCACGTGGGCCTTCATAGCGAATCACGACTATATCGCCTGCAACGATTTTATCGCCCAGGATGCCTTCAACCGCAGCGTCCTGGCTTTCAAAGATGCGTGCACGCCCAGTGAATTTGAGGATGCTGTCATCCACACCTGCGGTTTTGACGATGCAGCCATCCAGCGCGATGTTGCCGTAAAGCACGGCCAGGCCGCCATCTTGCGAATACGCGTGTTCTTTATCGCGTATGCAGCCTTCTTGTCTATCGGTATCCAGCTCGGGCCAGAGCATGGACTGGCTAAAGGCGATGGTGGTGGCAATGCCGCCTGGGGCTGCACGGTAGAACTTTTTCACGTCTTCGTCGGTGGTGGTGGTGATATCCCATTTATCCAGCGCCTCGCCCAAGGTCGGGCTGTGCACGGTAGGGCTGTCACGGTGTATCAGGCCAGCGCGGCTCAATTCACTCAAGATGCCCATCACGCCACCCGCACGGTGTACGTCTTCCATATGGTATTTGGCCGTGGCAGGCGCTACCTTGCAGACGCAAGGCACACCACGGGAGATACGGTCTATATCGGCCATGGTGAAATCAACACCCGCCTCATGTGCCGCTGCCAAGAGGTGCAGCACGGTATTGGTTGAGCCGCCCATGGCCACATCCAGGCTCATGGCGTTTTCAAACGCATGCAGGTTGGCCACGTTACGTGGCAATACGGATTCATCATCACCTTCGTAATAACGCTTGGTGATTTCCACAATCAAACGGCCCGCCTTGAGGAACAATTCCTTGCGTGCGCCATGCGTGGCGAGGGTAGAGCCATTGCCTGGCAGGCTGAGGCCCAGCGCTTCAGTCAGGCAGTTCATGGAGTTGGCGGTGAACATGCCAGAGCAGGAGCCACAAGTGGGGCAAGCCGAGCGTTCAATCGCCTCTGACTCTTCATCAGACACTTCGCTGCTGGCGCCAGCCACCATGGCATCCACCAGATCCAGCTTGTGGAAGGTGCCTTGCCAGTTGACCTTGCCTGCTTCCATAGGGCCGCCAGAAACAAACACAACCGGGATATTGAGGCGCAAGGCGGCCATCAGCATGCCTGGGGTAATTTTGTCGCAATTGGAGATACACACCAGCGCATCGGCACAGTGGGCATTGACCATGTATTCCACACTATCGGCAATCAGGTCACGGCTGGGCAGGCTGTAGAGCATGCCGGAGTGACCCATGGCGATACCGTCATCCACGGCAATGGTGTTGAATTCCTTGGCTACACCGCCCGCACGCTCAATCTCACGCGCAACCAATTGGCCCAGGTCCTTGAGGTGGACGTGTCCGGGCACGAATTGGGTAAAGGAGTTGGCAATGGCGATGATAGGCTTCTGGAAGTCGTCATCCTTCATCCCCGTGGCCCGCCACAAGGCGCGTGCGCCTGCCATGTTGCGGCCGTGAGTGGATGTTCTGGAGCGATATTGCGGCATAAAAACCCTAAACTAAACGTATAATTATTGGATTTTACTCCAATCCTAGAACCATCCCAATAGAGTCGTCCAATGCTTGTGCACCCACAATTTGATCCAGTCGCCATTCACCTCGGCAGTTTTGGCATCCACTGGTATGGCCTGATGTACCTCACAGGCTTTCTTGGTTTCCTCTGGCTGGGCCGTTGGCGTATTGCCCACCAGCCCTGGCAGGGCTGGAGCCACAAGATGCTGGACGATGCGCTATTCTATGGCGCGCTGGGAGTTATCCTCGGTGGCAGGCTGGGTTATGCGCTGTTTTATCAGGCGGAATATTATCTGGCGCACCCGCTGGAAATTCTTTTTCTCTGGCAGGGCGGCATGTCCTTCCACGGTGGCTTTTTAGGTGTGTTGGTGGCCATGCTGCTGTTTGCGCGCAGCCGTGGCCTGACTTTCTTTGGCATTATGGATTTTGTTGCCCCCTTGGTGCCGCTGGGCCTGGGTGCTGGCCGCATGGGCAATTTCATCAACGGTGAACTCTGGGGCCGCCCCAGCGATGTGCCCTGGGCCATGGTGTTTCCGCAGATAGATAACGTGGCACGTCACCCCTCGCAGCTATATGAGTTTTTGCTAGAAGGTGTGGTGTTGTTTGTGCTGCTGTGGTGGTATTCCAGCAAGCCACGCGCCAGGGGTACAGTTTCAGCGCTGTTCCTGATTGGTTATGGCAGTTTCCGCTTTTTGGTCGAGTTCACGCGCCAGCCTGATGATTTCCTCGGCCTGCTATCCCTGGGCCTGAGCATGGGCCAATGGCTGAGCCTGCCCATGGTGATTGCGGGCATCTGGCTGTTTATCGCCAGCTCACGCCGCGCTGAAAAAAAGACAAGCGCTTAATTTATTCCTGTTTTTTTCTGCCACTGATCAGCAGCTTCCTTGTAGTAAATACGGGGCATAGCTGCGGATCAGCCAGCAAACTGTACTCTAAAAATATCCCCTGTTCTGTATCTGGTTTTGCGCATTTTGCGCGCTTATGATGGTCCAATCGTCATGGTGTGCATTACACCCTTTTTTTCAGGATCATTCAGCGCATGTCGGAACAACAAGGTTCAATCAAGCCCTATCACCACCCTGCCGCAGGCTGGGGTGCCATCAAGCAGGTGGCCGCCCAACTCGCTTTGCAGAAGATTCCGGTCAAGGGCATCGTCACCCTGCTCTCGCAAAACCAGCCGGATGGCTTTGACTGCCCAGGTTGCGCCTGGCCCGACAAGGAACACACTTCCACTTTTGAATTCTGCGAGAACGGTGTTAAGGCTGTCGCCGCTGAAGCCACCGCCAAGCGCGTGCCGCCCGCCTTCTTTGCCAAGCACACCGTGACCGAGCTTATGGAGTGGAGCGATTTTGCCCTGGAAGGTGAAGGCCGCTTGACCCACCCCATGCGCTACAACGCCAGCACCGATAAATACGAGGAAGTCTCCTGGGATCAGGCTTTTGCCGTGATTGCCGAGCACCTCAATGCCCTGGCAGACCCCAACGAGGCAATTTTCTATACCTCGGGCCGCGCCAGCAATGAAGCTGCTTTCTTGTACCAGTTGTTTGTGCGCGAATTTGGCACCAATAACTTCCCTGATTGTTCCAACCTCTGCCATGAGTCCACCAGCATGGCCTTGCCGCCTACCGTGGGCATAGGCAAGGGCTCGGTGACGCTGCATGACTTTGAACACGCTGACACCCTGCTGATTTTTGGTCAGAACCCGGCCACCAATCACCCACGCATGCTGGGTGAGCTACGTGAAGCCGCCAAGCGCGGCGCGCGCATTGTGGCGATTAACCCATTAAAAGAACGCGGCCTGGAACGCTTTGCCGATCCGCAAAGCCCGTTTGACATGCTGTCGTTCAAGGGCAGCAAGATCAGTGAACTGTTCTTGCAACCCAAGCTGGGCGGTGACCTGGCCCTGATCAAGGGCATGATCAAGTTTGTGATCCAGTGGGATGACGAAGCCGTGCGCAATGGCACCGAGCGCGTGGTTGACCTGGCCTTTATCAACGAACACACCAATGGCTTTGAGGCGATAGCTGCCGATGCGCGTCAGGAAAGCTGGGACATCATTCTGGAAGAATCCGGCGTGCCGCTGGAGCAGATTGAGCAAATTTCGCGCATTTATGTTTCCGGCCAACGTGTGATTTCTACCTGGGGCATGGGCATCACCCAGCACAAGCATGGCGTTGCCACCATCAAGACCCTGGTAAACCTCATGCTGCTGCGCGGCAATATCGGCAAGGAAGGCGCAGGCCTGTGCCCAGTGCGCGGCCATAGCAATGTGCAGGGCAACCGCACGGTGGGCATTTACGAAAAAATGCCACTCAAGTTCCTGGAAAGCCTGGAGCAGGTATTCAATATCAAGGTGCCCAAGGAGCCAGGCTATGACGCCGTGGCCGCCATTCAGGCCATGATAGATAAAAAGGCCAAGTTCTTCTTTGGCCTGGGCGGCAACTTTGCCATTGCCACGCCAGACACCGACCGTACCTGGGATGGCCTGCGCAACTGCGACCTGACCGCGCATGTCACCACCAAGCTCAACCGCAGCCATTTGGTACACGGCAAGGAAGCTCTGATACTGCCGTGCCTGGGCCGTACCGAAATAGACACCCAGGAAAGCGGCCCGCAAGGCGTGACCGTGGAAGATTCCATGAGCATGGTGCATATCTCTTACGGTATGAACAAGCCAGCCTCTCCCCACATCCTTTCCGAGCCTGACATTGTGGCGCGCATGGCCCACGCCACGCTGAAACACAGCAAGACCCCCTGGCTGGAATACGTTAAGGATTACAGCAAGATTCGCGACGTGATTGAGCAGACCATGCCCGCCATGTTCAAGAACTACAACGAGCGCATCAAGAAGCCCGGTGGCTTCCGCATGCCTGTGCCTTCCAGCGACCGCGTATGGATGACTGCTTCTGGCAAGGCTGAATTCACTGTGCTGCCTATTCCGCAGGATTCGCCTATCCATCAGGCACGTCAGCAATATGGCGACGATATGTTTGTGCTGATGACCACCCGCTCACACGACCAGTACAACACCACTATCTACGGTCTGGATGACAGATACCGTGGTGTGTTCGGCCAGCGCCGCGTGGTGTTCATGAACCCTGAGGATATCAAGCGTAAAGGCCTTAAGGCAGGCGATTGGGTCAATCTGGTTAGCGTCTGGGCCGATGGTGTGACCCGCCGCGCCGATAACTTCTTGGTGGTTTCTTACGATATCCCTAGCGGTTGCCTGGGCGGTTACTACCCCGAGACCAACAATCTGGTGCCGCTGGATAGCGTGGCTGATTTCTCCCACACCCCTACCTCCAAATCCATCCCGGTGATTATTGAGAAGGTAGGCACCAAAGAGGTATCGCATGCTGCATGAGCATAATGCCCAGCAAGATGAAGCACTGGTCACGCAAGAGCTGGATCAAAGCGCGGTGCTGATGCTGGGGATTATTGAATTGCTGCATGCCGAGCATGACAGCGGCCGTGCGCGTATGCCACTGGCCGCCATCTGCAAACGCCTGGGCCTACGCATGAGCACGCTACAGCGCCTGATGACGGCGCTGGGCGAGCAGGCGCTGGTTGAAGTGAGCGACGAGAAAGACAGACTGGTGGCCAGGCTTACGCCTGCAGGCACTGAGTTGTCCCAAGCGCTGCAAAGCGCGTAATTTAAACTCGCTGCAAAGCGCGTAATTTAAACTCGCTGCAAAGCGCATAAGGCAACCCCGCTGGAAAACTCCTAAGCCTAGCAAGCGCCATTAACCGTACTCTATGCACGCTGGAGTACAATGCGTGTCATCAAAACCTCACCTCCGGCGACCATGAAGCTTTACGTCTCGTTTGCTGCCCGCATACGCGCGATGATAGATGAAGGCGTATTGCGGCCAGGCGACAAGATTTTTTCCGTGCGCCAGGCCAGCCAGAAATACAGCCTCAGCATCAGCACCGTCTTGCGTGCCTATCTGCTGCTGGAGCAAGAGGGCGTGATCAGCAGCCATCCGCAGTCGGGCTATTACGTCACGCCACGCAAGCGCCTGCAAAAGCGCGGTTCACCGCTGGCGCAAGATATCAATCTGGCCGATGTTGATGCCAGCAAGTTAGTCCTTACCACCCTCAAATCCATACGGGAATTCGGCACGGTGCCGCTCGGTTCGCCCTTCCCTGACCCGCAGCTATTTCCGCTGAAAAAAATCCATCAGTATGAAAAAGCCCTCACCGATGATGAAGGCGAATGGGGCGTGCTCTCAGACCTGCCGCCCGGCAATGCATTGCTGCGCCAGCAGATTGCGCGGCGCTATCTGGCCAGTGGCATGGATATCTCGCCCGAGGATATAGTCATCACCCACGGTGCTACCGAGGCCATCACTTTATGCCTGCAAGCCGTGGCCAAGGCGGGCGATACCATTGCCATAGAAGCGCCTGGCTATTACGCACTGGCCCACACGGTGGAGCGCCTGGGCATGCAGGTGGCAGAACTGCCTACCGACCCTGATGCAGGTATAGACCTGATCGCCTTGCAGCAAGTAGCCAGCAAAACCCGCATTGCTGCCGTGATTTTGACCACCAATTTCCAAAACCCGCTGGGTTTTGTGATGCCGGATGCTAAAAAGCAGGATCTGGTGACGCTTTTGGCCAGCTTGCAGATTCCGCTGATTGAAGATGATGTCTATCAGGAGCTGTATTTTTCCGAGCAGGCACCGCGCCCGGCCAAGGCCTTTGACCGCGAGGGGTTGGTGCTGCACTGCGCCTCGTTCTCGAAATCGCTGGCACCGGGTTACCGCGTAGGCTGGACCGCGGCTGGGCGTTACCGCCAGGAGGTAGAGCGCCTGATGTTTCTCAATAGCCTGTCGCTACCTTCGGCCCCGCAGATAGCCATAGCCAAATACATGCAGCGCGATGGTTTTGAGCAGCACCTCAAGCAGTTGCGCCACACACTGCGCTCGCAATATGTGCTGATACGTAATGTGATTGAAGAAAGTTTTCCGCCAGGCACCACGCTCTCCGTGCCCAAGGGTGGTTATGTGATCTGGATTCAGCTACCCGCAGCACTAGATACCTTGAAGCTGTACCGCGCTGCGCTGGATAACGGCATTACCGTGGCTCCGGGCAGCATTTTCTCCCGCAAGAAAGACCTTACCCACTATATCCGTCTCAACTTCAGCCACCTGTGGACGGTAGCCATAGAGCAGGCAGTGCGCGATGTGGGTGCGCTGGCCTGCAGCATGCTGGCCACAGCAGACAGCGCAAGCTAGATCAGAAAAAACGCTATATAGCAGCTAGCAGCAACGTTTGACGCCGTTCCACTTGTCTTCCTGCCAGGCCTTGCAAAAGGCCTCCCGGCTGAGCGGCGGTGCGGCATGCTGGTGTTGCTGCTGATTGGCGGCATACAAGCGCAGATAACGCTCATAAGCATCATCCCCAGACATCTGGCGCAACAAGCGCCAGGCGCTAGTAAAGCGTTCCTTCATGCGCTCCCTCAAACGCAGCAGCATGGGTTTGAGCCTGCTCATGCAGCGTCCAGCTTGGTTTTGACATAGGGCGCTTCCATCAAGGGACGCACGGGCTTGCCACTCAGGCTGCGGTAACTCACGCGCAACATATCCAGAATCACAATCCAGAGCACGCTGACAAAGAACAGGGTCAAAGCGGCATCGAGTTGCTGATTGAAGATCAGTTGCGGCGCTACTGCGGCTTTTTCAGGTGGCAGCACGCCTGCTGCCAGCTTGGCCGACATATCATTGGCAGCGGCGAGGAAACCTACGCGTACATCGCTGCTGGTGATTTTTTCCCAGGCGGCGGCCGTGGTCACCAGCACCAGCCAGGACAAAGGCAAGGCCGTCACCCAGGCAAACTTCAATCGCCCAGTCTTGATCAGCACCCCAGTGCCTACCGATAAGGCAATCGCCGCCAGCATCTGGTTGGAAATGCCAAACAGCGGCCAGAGAATATTGACGCCGCCATTGGGGTCTATCACGCCTATATAAAGGAAATAACCCCAACCTGCGACCACGGTGGCACTGGTGAGCAGCACCGAGGGATACCAGGAGGTCTGGCCCAGCTTGGGCGCAAAATTACCCAGCATGTCTTGCAGCATAAAGCGTGCAACCCGCGTCCCTGCATCCAGCGTGGTAAGGATGAAGATAGCCTCGAACATGATGGCGAAGTGATACCACAAGGCGAGTAACTGATTGCCGAAGGCACTGCCAAAGATGCTGGCCATGCCCACCGCCAGCGAGGGCGCGCCACCTGTGCGGGCAAATAGTGTGGCTTCACCCATGTCGCGTGCCAGCACCTGCATTTGTTCTACCGTCACCGGGAAGCCCCAGGCAGATATCGTTGCCACCGCATCTGCGGCTTCCTTGCCCACCAGCCCGGCCGGGCTGTTAATGGCAAAGAACACGCCCGGGTCCAGCACCGTGGCCGCTATCATCGCCATGATGGCCACAAAGGACTCCAGCAACATCGCACCGTAACCTATCATGCGGATATCGGATTCGCTGGAAAGCAGCTTGGGCGTGGTGCCCGATGCTATCAGGGCGTGGAAGCCAGACACCGCACCGCAGGCGATAGTGATAAAGACAAACGGGAATAACGTGCCACCAAAGATGGGGCCAGTGCCATCAATAAACTGGGTCAACGCAGGCATCTTCACCTCAGGCTGCAACAGCACAATGGCAATCGCCAGCAGGAAGATGGTGCCCAGTTTCATAAAGGTAGAAAGATAATCACGCGGTGCCAGCAACAGCCAGACTGGCAAAATTGCCGCCGCAAAGCCATAGGCAATCACCCACCAGGCCAGATACAGGCCCTCGTGATCAAACAGCGCTCGCAGCATGGGGTGATGATCTATCCATCCGCCACCAAACACTGACAACAGCAATAGCGCCACCCCCAGCACCGAGGCTTCCAGCACCCGCCCCGGGCGGAACAAGCGCATATAAAGACCCACTATCATGGCAATCGGAATGGTGGCCGCCACGGTGGAGGTAGCCCAGGGGCTGTGTTTCATGGCATTAACCACCACCAGCCCCAGCACTGCAATCAGAATGATCATGATGGTGAATGTGCCTATCAGCGCGGCAAAACCGCCTATAGGCCCCAGTTCCTCACGTGCAATCTGCCCCAGGCTGCGGCCATTGCGCCGCGTGGAGAGAAATAGCGTCACCATGTCCTGCACCGCGCCACCCAGCACCGCGCCCACCAGTATCCACAAAGTGCCGGGCAAATAGCCAAACTGCGCTGCCAGCGTAGGCCCAACCAAGGGGCCAGGCCCGGCAATCGCGGCAAAATGATGACCAAATACCACCCATTTATTGGTGGGCACATAATCGCGGCCATTATCCAGGCGCTCGGCCGGAGTGGCACGCGTGGCGTCCACCATCAAGACGCGGGCGGCTATCCAGGCAGCATAAAAACGGTAAGCCAGCGCAAACACACACACGGCAGCCGCCACAAACCACAGCGCATTGATGCTTTCCCCGCGGTGCAGGGCAATGCCGCCTACTGCAGCGGCCCCTATGACCGCGACGGCCAGCCAGGCGACATATTTCAAGGTTTTATTCATTTTGGGTTTAACATGTGTTTTCGAATGTCCGCCAGTATAAAACCAAACTCGGCCGGAACGGATATTGCTAGACATTGCATCCAACCTATAACTCTAGTGAGATAAGCATGAAACTGCGCTACATCAGCCTGCTGGCTGCCCTGATCTTCACCCTGCCCGCCTGGGCCGATGAAAGTGCCAAGCCCATAGAAACCACCACCGCCAGTGGCGAAAAGATTCTGCTGCACCCCAATGGCAAATGGGAATATGTCGATAAGGTGAAAAAAGCCGAGGCAGACAAGATTGCCAAGCAATACCCAGAAAACCAGGGCTGCCCCCATGGCACCCAAGGTGGCGTACTTGGCATAGGCCGTTGCATTCCACCGGGTGATAAGGACTTCAACCGCGGCTCAATCAGCGGCAAAGGCCGTTAAGGCACAATTTAGATTGACCAGGGCTCGCGGTAGCGAGCCTGGCTTGGCCTGACGCTAGCCCAATATTGCCTAGTCCTGAGAAGGGCAATGCTGGCCATTATCAAGCAGCGCCTGCAAGCTCGGCAGTGCAGTTTTCCTGCTATCTGTCAGCCAATTTAGACTTGCCAGACTGAGCAAAATCGCCTTACATACTGGCTATGTCCTCATCTCGCCCAGCCCGTTTACTCAGCACCCTGACCCCACTGTTATATCCCTATCGCTGGCGCATTGCACTGGCCCTGGGCTTGCTGCTGCTTGCCTCCACCGCGCTGCTGCTGGTGCCTTTGGCGTTCAGGGATTTGATTGATGAGGGCATGGGCAGCGCGGGCGAGCAACTCAACCAGCATTTTCTCTGGCTGATTGTGCTGGCGCTGTTCTGGGCATTCACTGTGGCAGCACGTTATTACACCGTCTCCTGGGTGGGAGACCGCGTCACGGCTGATCTGCGCAGCCAGGTCTATCAGCGCGTGATTCAGCAATCGCCGCAATTTTTCGAGACGCTGAAAACCGGGGAAGTGCTGTCCAGACTGACCGGAGACACCACGCTGATACAGACCGTGGTGGGCAGTTCCGCCTCCATGGGTTTACGCAGCTTGATCCAATTCATAGGCGGCATGGTGATGCTGGCGGTGACCAGCTGGAGCCTGTTTGCGCTCAACCTCGGCCTGATGCTGCTGGTGACACTGCCGGTGATGATCATAGGCCGCAAGGTCAAGCGCCTGTCGCGTGAATCGCAGGATCGCATTGCCGATAGCTCGGCCATGGCTGGGGAAATTCTTAACGCCATGCCCACGGTGCAATCCTATACGCAAGAAGGCAATGAAGCCGCGCGCTTCAAGCAGCGCATAGAAGTGAGTTTTAAAACTGCGGTCGCACGCATACGCATACGTGCGCTGATGGCGGCAGTGGTGATTGCTGGCATCAGCAGCGCCATTGTTTTTGTGCTGTGGGTAGGTGCACGTCAGGTCAGCCAGGGCAGCTTGAGCAGTGGCGAATTTGCCTCCTTTATTCTTTATGCAGGCCTGGTAGCCAGCAGTGTCAGCACCATGGCAGAAGTCTGGGGCGACATCATGCGCGCGGCCGGGGCGGCCGGGCGTTTGCTGGAGCTATTGCAAGCCGAAGCGCAGATTGAAGACCCGGCCCAGCCCAGCCATATCCCTCAGCCTGAACAGGCCAGCATACAGTTTGACAATGTAAGCTTTCACTATCCTGCCAACCCAGGCAGGACAGCGATTGATCAGCTTAGCATTGAGATACTGCCCGGTGAAACTGTGGCCCTGGTTGGCCCTTCAGGCGCGGGCAAAAGCACTATGTTCCAGCTGCTGCTACGCTTTTATGACATCACCTCTGGCAGCCTCAAGATCAATGGTGTGGATATCCGTGCGCTAAGCCTGGCGGAGTTACGCGGCATGATGGCCATAGTGCCGCAGGAGCCCGTGATTTTCTCTGCCAATGCGCTGGAAAATATACGTTACGGTCGGCCAGATGCCAGCGATGCAGAGGTGATTGCCGCCGCCCGTGCCGCGCTGGTAGCGCCGTTTATTGAGCGTTTGCCTGAAGGCTACCAGACCTTCCTCGGTGAACGCGGCACACGCTTGTCTGGCGGCGAGCGTCAGCGCATTGCCATTGCGCGTGCCATGCTCAAAAACGCGCCCATATTGCTGCTGGATGAAGCCACCAGCGCGCTGGATACAGAAGCGGAGACCCTGGTGCAACGCGGGCTGGAGGCTGCCATGCAGGGACGCACCACGCTGGTGATCGCTCACCGCTTGGCAACGGTACAAAATGCAGACCGTATCATGGTGCTGGATCAGGGCCGTATTGTTGAGCATGGCACGCCTGCAGAGCTGAGCCGCAAGGGTGGGCTATACAGCCGCCTGGCCAGCCAGCAGTTTGGCCTGCAAGGCCTGGGCGCAGATCACGACCATGCACCACAATCTGACATCAGGCACTGAAAGATGACCCAACTTGGTGCAAAAACCTACTTGCACTAGCGGCCCACGCACTGAATATTGGCTTGCTTGTAAAAATCGCAGCCTTAGATCATCCACCACATGTCATTGATGAAAATCATATCAATCATGCATGGCTAGGCTAATGCGGTATCCTCTAGCTCTTGACCTCATCCTGCGCATGGTTTTTGCTACCCAACCCACATCATGAATGAATTAACGCCTGACCACACCATACTACTGGCCAAGCAACGCCATATCGCAGAACTGGAAGGTTTATCGACCTGCACAGGCCTGATTGAAACCATCAGCCTGGTGATTCATCAATTGCAGGCCGAGCGTGGTGCCAGCTGCCTGTTTCTGGCCTCTTCCGGCCAGCGCTTTGGCAATGAACGTGGTGACATCATTGCCGAGAACCAAAACCTGGAAGTGCAATTCCGCGCAGCCCTGCAACGTCACCTAGCCGATCATGCGCAAGTGCCTGCCAAGCAACTCACCCTGCTGGCCTGGACGCTGCTCGGCTTTGACCAACTCACTTCACTACGCCACCAGATCACTTTGCAGCGTATTTCCTTCCACGATTGCATACAGTCCTACAATCGTTTTATCGGCAGCCTGATCTCGCTGATTTTCGACATTACCGACAATGCCGTGAATAGCCGCATATCCACTTATATGCTCGCACTCTATAACCTGGTGCAAGGCAAGGAGTTTGCCGGGCAGGAGCGTGCGGTGGGGTCTTATTTATTTGGCTCGGGCACGGCGCAGCAGGAACATCAGCACAAACTGCTGGAACTGGTGGCCTTGCAGGACAGGCACTTTGAATCGTTCTGCCAGTTTGGCGGCGACCCCATGCGGCAAGCCTGGGCAAGCGCCATGGCAAGTCCACATGCCCACAAGCATCAACAATTCAGGCACAAGCTCACCCAGGCCAAGGATGGTCAAGCGCTACAGGCACAGGATGGCAAGCCCTGGTTTGAGCTGTGCAGCCAACGCTTGGCTGATATCTGGCAGATTCAATGCCAGTTGATCAAGGATATGCATGACACGCTGGAAACCCTGGTCAGTGAGGCCAAGGCCGATCTGGAGCGCACACGGCAATATCTACAGCAGTTGCGCCAGCAGCCTGCACCCTCGCCAACGATGGACAATGCCTTCTTCAACCTCTCCATTCCGGTGGAAAACGCCTATACCTTCCAGGCGCACGATCCGCTGCATCCCTACCCCATGGAATCTATCGTTTCTTTATTGCAGCAACAGTCGCAACAGATTGCCGAAATTGAAAACGAGTTATCCGAGACCAAAAAAGCCCTCACCGAGCGCAAGCAGATAGAGCGTGCCAAGGGGCAACTCATGAGCAAGCTGGGCATCAGCGAAGTGGAGGCCTATAAGATCATGCGCAGCACCGCCATGGAACAAAATCGCAAGATTATTGATGTAGCAGACAACATTCTCGCCAAGTAACAGCAGGCACCATTCCGGCAAATTAATGGTGCAATCGCACACGGGTAGTGCAATGCGCCATGGCATCACACAATCACCCATCTGCAAGTTTCAACAAAAATATTCATTAAAAACATAGCATTAATCGCTAAAACTCTGCCTGGCACAGCCTTTGCTAATGCCTAGTTAAGTCCTGTTATCCAACGGCGGATAACATGATTTGCACAGCATCAGCAGTATTCATGCCTCTGGCATAACACCAGATGCTTGAAACACTTTAAAGCTGGATTTTTTCGCTTTAAAACAACATAAGGCTAGAGACCAAGGACAAAGGCGTCCTGATGACAGACAAAACGTCTGCCATCAGGACGCCTTTTTGTTTTGGCGCTTTGAACTTCAATCACTGACTGCAGGAGCCACGATGAATAAAACCGACACCACACCATCAGAAGCGATGGTCAGCACGGCAAGCCCGGAACTCAATACCGACCAGAGTCGGCGACAGTTTTTCCGCCAGGCCATGGCCAGCACCCTGGGGGCTGCCGCCATGCTGAATATCTTGCCCGGCGCCATGCAAACGCAAACCTGGGCGGCAGGCAGTGATGCGCCCGAGCTGCCCGAAGTGAAGATAGGCTTTATTCCATTGACTGACTGTGCGCCTATCGTTGTGGCGGCGCAGATGGGTTTTGACAAGAAATACGGCATCAAGATTGTGCCTTCCAAGGAAGCCTCCTGGGCCGGGGTGCGCGACAAGGTGGTGAATGGCGAGCTGCATGCCGCGCATATGCTTTACGGCATGGTTTACGGCGTGCAGATGGGCATAGGCGGCCAGCAGAAGGATATGAATATTCTGCTGACGCTCAACAACAACGGTCAGGGCATCACACTGGCCAACCAGCTCAAGGACAAGGGCGTCACCAGCGGCGCTACCCTGAAGCGCCTGCTGGATAACGAAAACCGCGATTTTACCTTTGCCCAGACTTTCCCCACTGGCACCCACGCCATGTGGCTTTACTACTGGCTGGCAAGTTACGGCATACACCCGCTCAAGGACGTCAAAACCATCGTCGTGCCACCGCCGCAAATGGTGGCCAATATGCGCATAGGCAATATGGATGGCTATTGTGTGGGTGAGCCCTGGAATGCACGTGCGATTTACGACAAGGTTGGCTACACCGTGGCCACCACGCAGGATATCTGGGTAGACCACCCGGAAAAAGTGCTGGGCACGACTGCTGAATTTGTCAGCAAATATCCTAATACGGCGCTGGCCATGACCAAGGCCATACTCGAGGCCTGCCGTTATATAGACGCCACCGCCAACCGCCCTGCGGTTGCCAAGCTGATTGCGGGCAAGGCTTACGTCAATGCACCGGAAGAAGTGATTGAAGGTCGCTTCCTGGGGCATTACGACAACGGCATAGGCAAGAAGTGGGAAGACCCCAATTTCATGAAGTTCTTCAATGACGGCAAGGTGACCTTCCCTTACCTCTCAGATGGTATGTGGTTCCTCACCCAACACAAGCGCTGGGGCCTGCTCAAGACCGACCCTGATTACCTAGCTGTGGCCAAAAAGGTCAACCGCATCGATATCTATACCGAGGCTGCCAAATCACTGGGGGTCGCTGTACCCACAGACCCCATGCGCAGCAGCAAGCTGATTGATGGCGTGGTATGGGATGGCAAAGACCCCAAGGCCTATGCCAACGGTTTCAAGATCAAGACCTGAAATATTACTCACTAGGCAGCAGCATTTATATCTAACTATAAGGGAGCACCACGATGACCACCGCCAGCATCACCAAGGATAGCTCAGGGGCAATGGCCGAGTCGCAAAGCCAGACTCAAAGCAAGGCCAGCAGCCCCAAGCCATCACGCTTGCCCAGCACGCCATTTGCCCTGCGTGTGCGCGCCTTTCTGCAATGGCTGTTGCCACCTGTGGCTGGGCTGTTATTCATGCTGGCAATCTGGACGCTGATTTCGCACCAGAACGCCAGCCTGCCCGGCCCGCTCAGTACCTGGCATGCCGCCACTGAGCTATTCAGCGACCCTTTCTACCGCAACAGCCCCAATGACCTGGGCATAGGCTGGAATATCCTCGCCTCGCTAGAGCGCGTGGGCCTGGGCTTTGGTTTGGCAGCGCTGATAGGCATTCCGCTGGGCTTTATCATCGGCCGCTTTCAGTTTATGTCGCGCATGGCAGCGCCCATCATAGGCATTCTGCGCCCGGTGTCGCCACTGGCCTGGCTGCCTATAGGTCTGCTGGTGTTCAAGGCTGCCAACCCGGCCGCCATCTGGGTGATCTTCATCTCGGCCATCTGGCCCATGATCATCAACACCGCCGTCGGTGTCAGCAAGGTACCTCAGGACTATATGAATGTGGCCAAGGTACTCAATCTCTCGGAGTGGAAGATCGTCACCCGCATTCTCTTCCCCTTTGTGCTGCCCTACATGATGACAGGCGTGCGCCTGTCCATAGGCGTGGCCTGGCTGGTGATTGTGGCGGCTGAAATGCTGACTGGCGGCGTAGGCATAGGCTTCTGGGTTTGGGATGAATGGAACAACCTCAACGTAGAGCACATCATCATCGCCATCTTTGTGGTTGGCATCGTCGGCCTGCTGCTGGAGCTTATGCTCACTTCTCTGGCAAACCGCTTCAGTTATGAATAATCACCTCAGAACATAAGGAATGATCATGGAAAAAATTCTGCAGGAAAGATACGTACAGCTGGAAGACGTCAATATGACCTTCCACACCAAGAAAGGCCGCTTTGAGGCACTGAAACACGTCAACCTCAACATTCGTGAAGGTGAGTTCATTTCCATCATCGGTCACTCCGGTTGCGGCAAATCTACCGTGCTCAATCTGATTGCCGGGCTGTTGCAACCAAGCGCGGGCAACCTGTTCTGCGCCGGGCGTGAAATTGCAGACCCAGGCCCGGAACGCGCGGTGGTGTTTCAAAACCACTCGCTGCTGCCCTGGCTCAGCTGCTTCCAGAATGTCTATCTGGCGGTAGAGCGCGTGTTTGGCGCAGAAGAAAGCAAGGCCCAGCTCGCCAAACGCACCCAGGCTGCCATTGAACTGGTAGGTCTGGCGCACGCAGCAGACAAGCGCCCGAATGAAATCTCCGGCGGCATGAAGCAGCGCGTAGGCATTGCCCGTGCACTGGCGATGGAACCCAAGGTCTTGCTGCTGGACGAGCCTTTTGGTGCGCTGGATGCGCTGACACGCGCGCATTTGCAGGATGAACTCATGGGCATTATGGCCAAGCGCGGCTGCACCGCAGTGATGGTGACGCACGATGTGGATGAAGCCGTGCTGCTTTCAGACCGCATTGTCATGATGACCAACGGCCCGGGCGCAACCATAGGCGATATCTTGCCTGTGGATCTGCCGCGACCACGCCGCCGCCTGGAGCTTGCCGAAAACAGCCATTACAACCATTTGCGCAGCGAAGTGTTGAAGTTTCTTTACGAGCGCCATGCGCATATGGCGGCATAAAGCAAAAAGGCCCGTCGGTCAGGACGGGCCCCTACAACATCACCCTCATCTCAAGAACAAGGAGCAACACATGCAAAGTAATTCGAGTTTCAGCCTGCGTCAAGCTTGTTGCCGCACGCTCATGCTGCTGGCGCTGGGGACAGCCTACAGCGCCCAGGCCGAGGAAGTGCTGCCGGAATACACCTTTCTGGATGCAGTGAAAACGGGCAAAAATCTCAGCAGCCTGCGCCTGCGCTATGAACATGTGGAACAGGATGGCAACTCGCCTGCGGGTGCGCCACTCAAGGACGCCAATGCCGTCACCCTGCGCACCCTGCTGGGCTGGCAGACCGCGCCCTTCCACAACTTCAGCTTTGCCGCGCAACTGATAGACGTGAGCAAATTCAAGGATGATTACAACGACAGCACCAATGGCAGCCTGATCAATAGCGTTTCCAACCAGCCGGACAAGCTGGAATACGCCAAGATTGTGGACCCGGACTATACCGGCATCAACCAGCTGTATGTGGACTGGACTGGCATCAAGAACAACCGCCTGCGCCTGGGCCGCCAGCAGATCAATCTGGACAATGTGCGTTTTGTCGGTGATATCGCCTTCCGCCAGCTGATGCAGGTATTCGACGGTGCCACCCTGCTCAACAAGAGCGTGCCGGATACCGAAATCTTCCTCGGCCATCTTGAGCGCGTGCAGCAAATCACCTCCAAGCTGCGCAGTGATGGCGCGCTGGAAATCGTCAATCTCAAATACCGTTTATCTCCCACCGAATCCCTGGTGGGCTATGGCTATTTCTCCAGCTTTGATGACCTGGGCTATGGCCGCGCCTGGTTTGGCAACGCTGCTGCCAACGGCGGCCTAGCCGCAGGCAAGAATGGCAACATTAACCAGGGTGCAGACCAGGGCAACAAAATCATAGGCCTGCGCCTGGATGGCGTGCACCCCTACACCCCGGATTGGAAGGCGCTCTACACCGCCGAATATGCCAAGCAGACCGACTTCAGCGGTGGCGATGCGCGCATAGACGCGCACTACTACAAGCTGGGCGGTGGTGCCGCTTATGGCAATTTCAGTCTGCGCGTGGATCAAGAACTGTTATCCAGCAACAGCGGCCATTATGCTTTCCAGACTCCATTTGGCACCAACCACTTGTTCCAGGGCTGGGTGGATAAATTCCTCACCACTCCGGTTGAAGGTCTCAAAGACAGCTTTGTGACCGCCAATTACAAATGGGGTGATTTCCTCTTCTTTGCCGATTACCACGTGCTGAAGTCCGATACACACTTCAACACCGTGGGTGGCGGCTTTGGCGATAAATTTGGTACTGAGTGGAATGCGGCCGTGACCTACAACGTCAACCCGCACCTGTGGACCAAACTTGAATATGGCAAATACAGCGAGAAGGATCAGTACACCCTGCTGCCAGGCAACAATGCCGCCGGGCGAGTGCGCGATACCGAGAAGCTGTGGCTGACCATGATGTATACCTTCTGAGCTTGATCATCAGACGGGACTGCCAGGCCGCCCACAAGGCGGCTTGGCTACTTGAACACTTTATGCACCATTAAGGGAAAAAGTCAGATTCCACATTGGTGCACACGCATGAAAATGGGGCGCGTCGCCATTGAAAGTTTGACGCAAAAACTACGCAAGCCACTGAAATAGAATGGTTTAATCAAATGGAACATATTTTGCTAAATACCAGTATCAATCACCAGATAGGCACCAAATGATGTCAAGTACGAATAAAGGCAAGGTTTACCTCATAGGCGCAGGCCCAGGCGACCCTGAGCTACTGACACTCAAAGCCGTCAAGGCATTACAAGCGGCTGATGTGGTGCTGCTGGATGATCTGGTGAATCGCGAACTATTGCAGCATGCACCGCAAGCGCGTGTGATTGAGGTGGGCAAGCGCGGCGGCTGCAAATCCACGCCCCAGCACTTTATCAACCGCATGATGGTGGCCCTGGCCGAACAAGGCCAAACCGTGGTCAGGCTCAAGGGTGGTGACCCTTTCCTCTTTGGGCGTGGTGGCGAGGAAATGCTGGAACTGCGTGCAGCAGGCCTGGAGTGCGTGGTGGTTCCTGGCATTACCAGCGGTATCGCCGCGCCGACCATGCTAGGCATTCCGGTCACCCACAGGCGCTACAGCCATGGCGTCAGCTTTGTCACTGGCCATCTGCAAGATGGTGAATGCGGCCAAAACTGGCAGGCCCTGGCGCAATCCGGCACTACCCTGGTGATCTACATGGGCATGAAACACCTGGCCACCATCAGCCGCGAACTGCTCGCTGCTGGCATGCGCCCTGATACGCCAGTGGCCGCAATCCAGAACGGCAGCTTGCCGCAGCAACAGCATGTCACCAGCACACTGGCTGAGCTGCCTGCCGCGGTAAAACAGGCAGGCCTGGCTAGCCCGGCAATTATCGTGGTGGGCGATGTGGTACGCCTGGCGCAGAGTCAGGATTTGCTGGCTGCATTGTCCATCGCGGCTTAAACCTGGGCGGGAAAACACAACAGATTTCTCACTATCAATCATCACATCCTGCAGCACACACCTGCAGACACATTGGCAAATTGACTACTCAAGGACTTTTATGAAGACCAGTTTCTGGCAGGCGGGCCATAAACCGACCCTGTTTTCCGCGTTTCTCTATTTCGACCTCAGCTTTATGGTCTGGGTGTTACTCGGCCCGCTGGCGGTGCAAATCGCAGGCGACCTGCAGCTCAGCCCAGCGCAAAAAGGCATGATGGTAGCCACTCCGGTGCTGACCGGGGCTTTGCTACGTCTGGTTATGGGCGTACTGGTGGATCAGATTCAGCCCAAGAAAGCCGGCCTGATTGGTCAGTTGATTGTGCTGGCTGCCCTGGCTTTCGCCTGGGTCAATGGTGTGCACTCGTATCAGCAGGCTTTGTTGCTGGGCGTTTTCCTCGGTTTTGCGGGTGCTTCATTTGCGGTAGCACTGCCGCTGGCTTCACGCTGGTATCCGCCCGAACACCAAGGCACGGCCCTGGGGATTGCCGGGGCGGGTAACTCCGGCACTGCGCTGGCGGCGCTGTTTGCCCCTGGCCTGGCTTTGGCCTTTGGCTGGAACAATGTATTTGGCCTGGCGCTGATTCCGCTCAGCATTGCCCTGGTGGTCTATGTGCTGTTCGCCAAGGATGCGCCCAACCCACCAGCAGGCAAGTCTTTAAGCCAGTATCTGGCTGTGCTCAAGGATAAGGATGCGTGGTGGTTTATGTTCTTCTACAGCGTCACTTTCGGTGGTTTTGTTGGCATGGCTTCTTCGCTGACGATTTACTTCAACGATCAATATGGTCTGGACCCGGTACATGCGGGTTACTTCACCGCCGCCTGCGTGTTTGCGGGTTCTTTTGTGCGCCCTATAGGCGGCAATCTGGCTGACCGCATAGGTGGCATACGCACGCTGAGCGCCATGTATATACTCGCGGCCAGCTTCCTGTTCATTTTGAGTTTTGGTTTGCAGCAGCAATGGGCGGGCCTGGCCGTGGTGGTATTGGCCATGGCCTCGCTGGGCATGGGTAACGGCGCGGTGTTCCAGCTGGTGCCGCAACGCTTCCGCAAGGAAATAGGCGTGATGACCGGGCTGATTGGCATGGCGGGCGGCATAGGCGGTTTCTACTTGGCTTCCAGCATGGGTTATTCCAAGCAACTGACAGGTAACTATCAGGTAGGTCTGGCCATGTTTGCTGGCCTGGCGCTGATTGCCTTGATAGGCTTGTCTCTGGTGAAAAAACGCTGGCGCACCACCTGGGGCTCAGCGGCGGTTACCAGCGCCCGTATCTAATGCCAGCCTAGCGAGTTACTTAGCATGTCACTGGAATTTCTCACCGGCAGCAGTAGCGTTATCGGCCAGCGCGAACGCAATGAAGATTTTGCCGGGCTGGTCACGCCCACAGGCGCCACCCTCAACCTCAAAGGTGCCATCTTTGCGGTGGCGGATGGCGTCAGTGGCAATGCCGGGGGCCGCGAGGCCGCAGAAATGACCGTGCGCACGCTGTTGACCGATTACTATGCCACGCCAGATACCTGGGAAATCCCGGTGGCCCTGGACAAGGTGCTGGTTGCGGCCAATCGCTGGATATTGTCGCAGGCGTTGCAACACCGGGAGATGGCAGGCATGGCCACCACGCTCTCGCTATTGGTGCTGCGCGGCCAGCGCTATTACGTCGGCCATGTCGGTGATAGTCGGCTGTATCGCCTGCGTGCAGGGCAGCTGGATATACTCACCACCGATCACGTCTGGGACAGGCCAGACATGCGCCATGTGCTCAAACGTGCGGTGGGTCTGGATCATCAGCTTAGTGTGGACTATGCCGAGGGCAGCACGCAGGTAGGCGATGTTTATGCGTTGTTGACCGATGGTGTCTGGGGCACCCTGGGCCAAAGCGTGATACACCATATCCTGGGCTTATACGACAACCCGCAAAAAGCCTGTGATGAACTCACGCGCCAAGCCATGGCAGCAGGTGGCAATGACAACGCCACAGCCGTGGTAGTACGGGTGACTGCCACAGGTGAGGAAACACTTACCGACCACTTGGCTTCTGGCCGCGAACTCAGCCCACCCGCCAAGCTCAAGGCGGGAGAAGACATTGACAGTTTCACTGTGCTGGAGCTGTTGCATCAGTCTCGCGCCAGCATGGTCTACAAGGTGCAGCACAGGCAAAGCGGGCAAATCTGGGTGCTAAAAACCCTGCAAGCACTGCTGGCCGATGACAAACCCAGTTGTCAGGCCCTGCTCAATGAAGAGTGGCTGGCCAAGCGCATCATGTCGCAATATCTGCCCCAGGTATTGCCGCTGGATGCCGAGCAGCGCAGCAAGCTGTATTACGTCATGAGCTGGCATGAGGGTGCCACGCTGCAACATAGGCTGGAACACGGCCATCACTTCACCATGGCCGGGTGCGCGCGCATAGGCATAGAAATGCTGCGCGGCCTGGGTGCCCTGCACCGTTTGCATATCCTGCATAGAGACATCAAGCCCGCCAACCTGCATATGGGCAAGGATAACCGCCTGCGCATTCTTGACCTCGGCGTTGCCACCAGCGGCCTGCACCAGCAGGATGAAGTGATGCCCAATCCGGGTACGCCCAGCTTTATGGCACCGGAATTGTTTGAACATGGGCAAGCCTCGGTGCGTAGCGATCTCTACGCAGCAGGTGTGACGCTGTATCACCTGCTGACACGCAAATATCCCTATGGCGAGATTGAGCCGTTCCAGCATCCGCGCTTTGGTGAGCCCGTGCCACCCACGCGCTACCGCCCAGATATCCCGGGCTGGCTGGAAAACATTATTTTGAAGGCCGTAGCCAAGAATCCTGAATCACGCTTTGAGACTGCGGAGGAAATGTTGCTGGCACTGGAACTGGGCGAATCACGCCCCTTGCTGCCTATGCAACGCACCCCTTTAATTTCGCGCGCAGGCTTGCAGCAATGGCAATGGCTGGCGGTTTGTTCCATCTTGGTCAATTTGGTCTTGATCTATCTGATGTTTATTTCCTGAAGCTCTAATCCCTGCTCATTCACAGCAAGCAAAATCCATCATCCCCCAGCCCTTCTCTGCCGCGCACTGCTTTTGCGCGAGTGTGCCTTTTTGGTGCATGGCGCGAAATTTCATAGCGCCAGCACAGCAGCAAAACCCGCTGCATAGGCGCGTGAATGCTTAATCCATGAATCTGGTACGGACATTGCTTTATAGCTATTGAACTCGTCCTGATGTGGCGAGAAAAAATTTTAGGGATTTTCCTCCGTGGAAAATCCTGATCTGGACAACGGCGTCCATTGTTTGTTGAGCACTGCCCAAGGCAGCTGCTGGGCAGGCGATGGACGCCGTTTTGCGTTTAAGGTTTATGTGCAAGGGAACACGACGATGAATGAATACACACGCTTGGTGGTAGTTGGCAACGGCATGGTAGGCCACTACTTTGTGCAGGAGCTGGTGAAGCGCCACCCTGATCTCGCCGCTGCCAATCTGCAGGTGACGGTATTGGGCGAAGAGCCACGTGCCGCTTATGACCGCGTGCACCTCTCCAGCTTCTTCTCCGGCAGCAGCGCCGAGGATCTTTCCCTGGTAGAGCCTGGCTTCTATGACAGACCCGGGCTCAGCCTGCGCCTCAATGCCAAGGCCACTGGCATAGACCGCCACAAGCACATCATTACCCTGGATGATGGCAGCACCCTGCCCTATGACAAGCTGGTGCTGGCCACAGGCTCTGTACCTTTTGTTCCAGGTGTGGCCGGGCGTGACCGTGAAAACTGCTTTGTCTACCGCACCATAGAAGATCTGGAAGCCATGACAGCCGCTGGCAAACAAGCCAAGAGTGGCGTGGTAGTGGGTGGCGGCCTGCTGGGCCTGGAATGTGCCAAGGCCTTGCGCGATATGGGCCTGAATACCCATGTGGTGGAATTTGCCCCACGCCTGATGGCGGTGCAGGTGGATGAAGCAGGTGGTGAAGTATTGCGCGCCAAGATTGAAGAACTGGGCGTGCATGTGCACACCAACCGCAACACCACGGCGATTGTTGAAGGCGCTACCGCGCGTCATCGCATGATGTTCTTTGATGACACCTGGCTGGAAACCGACATGATTGTGTTCTCGGCAGGTATTCGCCCACGCGATGAGCTGGCACGTGAATCCGGCCTGGCAATAGGGGCGCGTGGCGGCATTGCCATTGATCAGTTCTCGCGCTCCAGCGACCACAATATCTATGCCATAGGCGAGTGCGCCAGCTGGAACAATGAAATGTTCGGCCTGGTAGCGCCTGGCTATGACATGGCACGCGTGGCTTGTGCGCATCTGTTTGGTGATCACAACCTCACCTTTGAGGGTGCAGACATGAGCACCAAGCTCAAGCTCATGGGTGTGGATGTGGCTAGCGTAGGCGATGCTCATGGCAAGACCCATGGTAGCCGCAGCTTCCATTACCTCGATCAGTTGCGTCAGATCTATAAGAAGATTGTGGTCAGCGAAGATGGCAAGACCTTGCTGGGCGCAGTGCTGATAGGCAATGCCGATGAGTTTGGCACTTTGCAGCAAATGGCTCTCAATGCCATGCCGCTGCCGGAAAACCCTGAATTTCTTATCCTGCCAGCCAGCGATGGCCAGGCCAAACCCGGCCTGGGCGTGGATGCGCTGCCAGACACTGCGGTACTTTGCTCATGCAACAACGTCAGCAAGGCAGCCATTGGTGAAGCCGTGGCAGGCGGTGCCTGCAGCATAGGCGAGATCAAGGCTTGCACCAAGGCAGGTACAGCCTGCGGCGGCTGCGTGCCGCTGGTGACACAAGTCATGAAAGCCGAGATGCGCAAGCACGGCATGGCGGTGAACAACCATCTGTGCGAACACTTCCCCTACTCGCGCCAGGAGCTTTACCACATGGTGCGTGTGGAACAGATCAAGAGCTTTGACGAGCTGTTGCACAAGCACGGCAAGGGCATGGGTTGCGATATCTGCAAGCCTACTGTCGCCAGTGTGCTGGCTTCATGCTGGAACGATTTCATCCTGAAGAAAGACCTGGCCTCACTGCAGGATTCCAACGATTACTTCCTGGGCAATATCCAGAAGGACGGCAGCTACTCGGTAGTACCGCGTATGCCCGGCGGTGAAGTGACGCCTGACGGCCTGATTGCCATCGGTCAGATTGCCAAGAAATACGGTTTATATACCAAGGTGACTGGCGGTGCACGCGTGGATATGTTTGGTGCCCGCGTCGAGCAATTGCCCAATATCTGGGAAGAGTTGATTACGGCTGGCTTTGAATCCGGTCATGCCTATGGCAAGTCACTGCGTACCGTCAAAAGCTGCGTCGGCTCTACCTGGTGCCGCTATGGGGTGGATGACAGCGTGGGCTTGGCCGTGGCACTGGAAAACCGTTACAAGGGCCTGCGTGCACCGCACAAGATCAAGTTTGGCGTTTCTGGCTGCACCCGTGAATGCGCGGAAGCTCAGGGCAAGGATGTGGGCGTGATTGCCACTGAAAACGGCTGGAACCTCTATGTCTGCGGTAATGGCGGCATGAAGCCACGCCATGCCGAACTGCTGGCCAGCGACCTCAGCCGCGATCAACTGGTACAGATGATAGATCGATTCCTGATGTTCTATATCCGCACCGCTGACCGTCTGCAACGCACCAGCACCTGGCGCGACAACCTGGAAGGCGGCCTGGATTACCTCAAGGACGTCATCCTTAACGATAGCCTGGGCCTGGGCGCAGAACTGGAAGCGCAGATGCAGCACGTGGTGGACAACTATCAGGATGAATGGAAGACCGCCGTCACCAACCCAGAAGTACGCCAACGCTTCCGTAGCTTTATCAATAGCAGCGCAGGCGACAGCAATATTGTCTTTGTGCCTGAGCGTGATCAGATGCGCCCCGCCACCCTGGAAGAAAAACGCCAGGACAAGGTGATCCCGATTCTGGCGCTCGTTGATTAACCAGGTTGATTACAAAGATTGATTAAAAATTAAGCATTAAGTTTAGGAGTTGATATGAGTCAGTTAAGCGCAAATTCAGAAAACACCGCAGCCGCTGAACGTTGGGAAGCCATCTGCAAGCTGGACGATATCTGGCCGAACACTGGCGTCTGCGCGCTGGTGAATGGCAAGCAGATTGCCATCTTCCGCCTGCAGGATGATCAGCTATACGCGCTGGATAACCACGACCCGCACAGTGGTGCCAATGTGCTGTCACGCGGTCTGGTGGGCGATCTTGCGGGCGAGCCTGTGGTGGCTTCGCCCATCTACAAGCACCACTACCAGCTGCGCACTGGCTGCTGCGTCGAAGATGCAGCCACCGCGCTCAACACCTACGCGGTGGAACTGCGCGAGCGCAATGTCTGGGTACAGGCTTGATGCCGTACTGGTTTTAATCATTGAGCACTAATCACTAAGCACTCAACACTAGGTAGCAAGCAGAGCAGCCATCATGACCAGCCCCACCACCGCCATCAAATCCGTGTGCCCCTACTGCGGCGTAGGTTGCGGCATTGTCATGGAAGTTGCCGACAAACGCATCATCAAAGTAGTCGGCGACAAGGAACACCCAACCAACCGTGGCCGCCTGTGCACCAAGGGCAATACCTGCGCCCAGGCCTTGGTGGGCACAGGCAGGCTGGAACATGCTTATATGCGCCACGAGCGCAAGCAGGAACCCAAGCGTGTCGAGATCAATAGCGCCATCAAGGAAACCGCGCGCCGCCTGCGCGAGATACTGGACAGCCACGGCCCGGAAGCCATTGCGCTGTATGTCTCCGGCCAGATGTCCATAGAATCGCAGTATCTCGCTAACAAGCTGGTCAAGGGTTATCTGGGCAGCAATAACATAGAATCCAACTCGCGCCTGTGCATGGCGAGTGCGGGCAGCGGCTACAAGCTCTCACTGGGGGCAGATGGCCCACCGGGTTCTTATGAAGATTTCGACCAGGCCGATGTGTTTTTTGTCATCGGCGCCAATATGGCGGACTGCCACCCTATTCTGTTCCTGCGCATGATGGACAGGGTCAAGGCCGGGGCCAAACTCATCGTCGTTGACCCCAGACGCAACACCACGGCAGACAAGGCCGATCTTTTCATGCAGATCAAGCCGGGCACCGACCTGGCCCTGCTCAATGGCCTGCTGCATCTGCTGCTGAAGAACGGTCACACCGACCCCGCCTTTATTGCTGAATTCACCGAAGGCTGGGAAGCCATGCCGGCTTTCCTGGAAGACTACAGCCCGCAAAAAGTGGCGGAGATCACAGGCATTGCCGAGGCTGACCTTGCGCAGGCAGCAGCCTTGATAGGCACAGCCAAGAACTGGATGAGTTGCTGGACTATGGGCCTGAACCAAAGCACCCATGGCACCTGGAACACCAATGCCATCTGCAATTTGCACCTGGCCACGGGTGCCATTTGCCGTCCGGGCAGTGGGCCTTTTTCGCTGACGGGCCAACCCAATGCCATGGGCGGGCGCGAAATGGGTTATATGGGCCCAGGCTTGCCCGGTCAGCGCTCGGTACTGGTAGAAGAAGACCGTGCATTCATGGAACAGCTGTGGAATATCCCAGCCAATACTCTGCATACCCGCCAGCTAGGCGGCACCGTAGCCATGTTTGAGCAAATGGCGGCAGGCAAGATCAAAGCCTGCTGGATTATCTGTACCAACCCGGTGGCCAGTGTGGCCAATCGCAAGCAAGTAATTGCCGGGCTGGAAGCCGCCGAGCTGGTGATTACCCAGGATGCCTTCCTGGACACGGAAACCAATCGCTATGCGGACATCCTGCTGCCGGGCGCACTGTGGGCCGAGGCTGAAGGTGTGATGATCAACTCCGAGCGCAATATGACGCTGATGCAGCAAGCGGTGGCTGCACCTGGCGAGGCCATGGCCGATTGGCAAATTATCGCCAGCGTGGCTTGTGAAATGGGCTTTGCCGAAGGCTTTACTTACGCATCTGCGGCCGAGGTGTTTGCCGAGATTACCCAAACCTCCAACCGCAAGACTGGCTATGAAATTCGTGGCATCAGCCATGAACAACTGCGCAGCCAACCGCTGCAATGGCCGCGTGCGGCAGATAGCCAGACCCAGCGCCAGCCTATCCGTTACCTCAACGATGGCATACACCAGGAACGCAAAATCAATGCGGATGGCAGCACCCCGCGCCTGGCCTTTGCCACCAAGAGCGGTAAGGGCGTGTTCTTTGCGCGTCCGCACATGCCTGCGGCCGAGCTGCCGGATGCTGAATACCCACTGATCTTGAATACAGGCCGCTTGCAGCATCAATGGCACACCATGACCAAGACCGGGAAGATTGCCACCCTGAACAAACTCAACCCCGGCCCGTTTATAGAACTGCACCCGGACGATGCCGCAGCGCTGGATATCAAGGATAGAGACCAGGTGGCGGTGCGCTCACGCCGCGGCGTGGCGGTGCTACCTGCTATGGTGAGCGAGCGTGTACTTCCAGGCAATAGTTTTGCGCCTTTCCATTGGAATGACTGCTTTGGTGACCAGCTGGCCATCAATGCGGTGACCAATGATGCGATAGACCCACTCTCGCAACAGCCAGAATTCAAAGTGTGTGCCGTCAGCCTGCAACGCGTGGCAGCCGCCACAGCGCTTGAGGTGCAGTCACCACAAAATGCATCGCAAAATGACGATCAAGCTTCTGCACCCGCAAGCGCCGCTATCTCTGCATCCACCCAGACTCATGTAAAGGAACTTGCCATGACAGACATCAACGCCCTGGCAAAACTGCTAGGCCTGGACCGCGTACCCGAGATTAATCTTGATGCTAACGAACAGCGCTATATGCAAGGCTATCTCACAGGCCTGGGTACAGAAGAATCACGCCAGCGCGGTGGTGTGCCCGTGTTGCCCAGCACCGCGCCGCTGGAGCCAGCCAAGCGTGTGCTGCTGGATGGCATTCTGGCGGGCATTTTCTCTCGTACTTTTGTCAGTGAATCCAGCGCAGGCAGCCAGACCTCAGCAACCGAACAGCCCAAAGTCACAGTACTCTGGGCCTCGCAAACTGGTAATGCCGAGGCCTTTGCCGCCAAGTGCGCACAGCGTCTGCAGGCTGAAGGTTATGCCGTTACGCTGGCCAGCATGGATAGCGCCAGCCCTTCTACGCTGGCAGAAAGCCGCCAACTGCTATTGCTGACCAGCACCTTTGGTGATGGTGATCCGCCTGATAATGCCAACACACTCTGGCAAGCCTTGCAGGCCGAGAACGCCAGCAGGCTGGAACAGACCCGCTTTGCCGTGCTCGCTTTTGGCGATTCTAACTATGACCAGTTCTGTGGTTTTGGTCGCAAACTGGAAGCCCGGCTCACTGCACTGGGTGCCAAGAGCCTGCATGCGCGGGTGGACTGCGAGCCAGACTTTGAAGAAGTGGCACTAGGCTGGCTGGAAGCGGTAGTCGTGAGCCTCAAGCAGGAAAATACCCAGCATGCCAACGTACGCAGCCCGGCACAAGCAGCTTATGCCGGGGCGGACACTGCCCTGGAAAGCGAAGCAACAACGGGCAATGCTGCGCCCAGCTTTAGCCGCCAGCACCCTCTGCGCACCAGGCTACTTATCAACCAGCGCCTCAATGCCAGCGGCTCAAGCAAGGAAATACGTCAGTTTGGCTTTGAGCTGGGTGATAGCGGCTTCAGCTATGAAGCCGGAGATGCATTAGGTGTGTGGCCAACCAATTGCGCGGAGCTGGTGGGCAATATATTGGCCACGCTCAAGCTTACGGCCACCACCATGGTTGCGATCAAACAAGGGCAGGAGGAAAAGCAGGTGCCCTTGGTACAGGCGCTGTCTCACTATTACGATATTGCGCGCATCACGCCCGATATACTCAAATTCTGCGCAGCGCGCAGCCAGCACCCACAATTGCAAGCCTTGCTGGCCGCAGAACAGCAGGCCGAACTGCAAGCCTGGCTCTGGGGCAAGCAGTTGATAGACCTGGTGCAAGCCTTCCCTGTGGTGGCCAGTGCCAGTGAGTGGTTGGGCGTGCTTAAGCCGCTGCAACCGCGCTTGTATTCCATATCCTCCAGTCCCAAGCTTTTCCCGCATCAGGTGCATTTGACGGTATCGGTAGTGCGTTATGGTGATGCTGGGCAAGCGCGTGGCGGTGTGTGTTCGACTTTCCTGGCTGATAGAGCGACTGATGTTGATGTGCCTATTTTTGTCCAAAAATCCGCGCACTTCCGCGTGCCCAGCAATCCGGATACGCCCTTGATTATGGTAGGGCCGGGCACAGGTATTGCGCCGTTTATTGGTTTTTTGCAAGAGCGCCAAGCCAGCATGGCTAAAGGCAAGAACTGGCTGTTCTTTGGCGAGCAGCATGCCGCCACAGACTTTTATTACCAGGATGAATTACAGGCATTTCAGGCGCATGGCATTCTGACGCGTCTTGATACCGCCTTCTCTCGTGACCAGGCAGAAAAGATTTATGTGCAGCAACGCATGCTGGAGCATGGGGCTGAACTGTGGCAATGGCTGCAACAAGGCGCGCACTTCCGCGTGTGCGGTGATGCCAGCCGCATGGCCAAGGATGTGGATCAGGCGCTGAAGACAATTATTGAGGTGCATGGCGGGATGAGCGCGGCAGCGGCTGCTGAGTATGTCAGCAATATGAGTCGCGATAAACGCTATGTACGGGACGTGTATTAAGGGAGTACACGTGAGACTTGAAGGCAGGAACCTTAAGCTTTAATTTCCGGTCTTTCTTTATATCACTGCCGGATATTGCTACTAGTCACCAACCAGATAGCGCGAACTTGTCACTAATTGCGCTAGCTCTTCATGACCATGCGTGGCAATATCGGCAGCAAAAACCTGGCTAGGCTGTGCAATATGACCAGGCTGACAACAGAGATAAGGATGAGATCGCATGAGACATACACTATTTGCCGCTGCCCTCGGTGGCTGGCTGGCACTACCCGTGATGGCCGAAGAAGGCCGCGAGATTAACGCGACTACCAGTGAAGGTGAATCTGTGGTGTTGCAGCCGGATGGTAGCTGGCAATATGCGGAGCCGGGTCAACGCATCAATGGTGAATGCCCACCCAAGTCACAAGGTGGTTACTTTGGTACGCGTTGCATCCCACCTGGCGACAAGCATTTCAATCGCGGCTCACTGAGCGGTAAAGGCCGTTAATCACTCCCTGCATTGCGCTTTCATGCCCGCGGCGGGGTTGGTACTTTGAGAGCACTGGACATTGAGAGCGCTGCCTCATGGCAGCGCGATATCAAGGCGGGCGCCTAAAGCAGCCCAAGTTCGCTAAACGAGCAGATCTTGTTTCCGGCAACCACAAAGTGGTCGAGCACGCGTATATCCACCAACTGCAATCCGGCTTTAAGCGCTTCAGTGAGTAATTTGTCTGCTTCGCTTGGCTTTGCCTCGCCTGAGGGGTGATTGTGGGCAAATATCACGGCAGCAGCATTATGGTACAGCGCCCGCTTGACCACTTCTCGCGGATAGACCCTGGCCTGGGTCAAGGTGCCGCGGAATAATTCCTCTACTGCCACCACTCTATGTTGGGCATCAAGAAACAAGGCCATAAACACTTCATGGGGCTGGCCACCTATTTTCATATTGAGGTATTGGCGCACCGCTTGCGGTGAAGTGAGGACATCGCGCTCATGCATTTGCTCCAGCAAGGCGCGGCGACTCATTTCAAAGATGGCCTGCAACTGCACAAACTTGCTGCGGCCCATGCCATGCACGCCTGTGATTTCCTGAGCGCTGGCAGCAAATATGCCGTTGAGGCTGGAAAAGTGCGCCAGCAGATCACGCGCCAGATCCACGGCGGATTTGCCCATCACGCCAGTACGCAGAAAAATTGCCAATAGCTCGGCATCAGACAATGCCGCCGCTCCTCTGCCCAATAGTTTCTCTCTGGGGCGCTCATTGTCCGGCCAATCAGTAATCGCCACGCTTCAGCCTTTCATATAGAATCGGGTGAAATTTCCAGCGGTGTTTCTACGCCTGCCTACCATCCTGATGAGTGATTATTCCATAAAAAACCTCTTGCTCGGCATTAGCGGGGGCATTGCCGCCTACAAATCCGCAGAGCTGGTGAGACTGCTTGTAAAACAAGACATTAATGTGCATGTGGTGATGACGGAGTCTGCCACGCGTTTTGTGACGCCGCTGACTTTTCAGGCGCTATCAGGTAACCCTGTGCACACTGGCCTCTGGGATGATAGTAGTAGCCGCGGCATGGCGCATATCGATCTTTCCCGCCAAGTAGATGCCATTCTCGTCGCCCCCGCCAGTGCAGATTTTATTGCCAAGCTGGTACACGGCCATGCGGATGATTTGCTGAGTACGCTTTGCCTGGCGCGTGACTGTCCACTTTATGTGGCCCCGGCCATGAATCGCCAGATGTGGCAGCAGGCTGCTACCCAGCGCAATATCGTGCAACTGCAACAGGATGGTGTACGGCTATTTGGCCCGGAGAGCGGCGCACAAGCCTGTGGCGAGACCGGGATGGGCCGCATGCTGGAAGCCGAGGCCTTGTTGGCAGAGGTATTGGCCGCCAGCGCCAGTGCCTCAAACCCTGCCTCTGCAAGACCTTCCGCTGCAAACGCATTACTTGCGGGCAAGCGCATCTTGATTACGGCTGGCCCCACGGTAGAAGCGCTGGACCCGGTACGTGCGCTCAGCAATCATAGCTCGGGCAAGATGGGTTACAGCGTGGCGCAAGCTGCCATAGAATTGGGGGCAACCGTCACCCTGGTCAGTGGCCCGGTTGCTTTGCAGCCCCCCGCAGCTGCCCGCACCATTAAAGTCACCAGTGCGCTGGAAATGCTGGACGCGGTAGAGTCACAACTCCCTGGTCAAGATATTTTCATTGCAGTTGCGGCAGTGGCAGATTACAGACCACAGCAAAGCAGTCAGCATAAGCTGAAGAAAAGTCAGCAAAGCCTGACCATTACGCTGGAACCCAACCCCGATATTCTGGCCACGGTGGCAGCGCGCCCTAATCCACCCTTCTGCGTTGGCTTTGCGGCTGAAACCGAGAATTTACTGCTATACGCCGAAGAAAAACGCCGCCGCAAACATATCCCTTTGATCGCGGCCAATATTGCCAGTGAGGCGTTGGGCCAGGATCAAAGCAGCCTGGTGCTGATAGATGACGCTGGCAGCCACCCGCTGCCACACGGCCCCAAGATTGAACTGGCGCATGGGCTGCTGCAACATATTGCCACCATGTTCACCCATACCGACAAGCAGAAATGAGCATACCTAACATGAGCCTCAATATTGATATCAAGATTTTAGACCCACGCCTGCAGCACATGCTGCCCGCCTACGCCACGCCTGGTTCTGCTGGCCTGGATTTGCGCGCCTGTCTGGAGCACACCCAGACGCTGCACCCCGGCGACACCATCATGATCCCCACAGGCCTGGCTATCCATCTGGCAGACCCACAGTATGCGGCACTGATTTTGCCGCGCTCTGGCCTGGGCCATAAGCATGGCATTGTGCTGGGCAATCTGGTGGGTCTGATCGATTCAGATTATCAGGGCCAACTGCTGGTATCGTGCTGGAACCGCGGCAAGGATAGTTTCATCATCAACCCCATGGAGCGCATTGCGCAGCTGGTGATTGTGCCTGTGGTACAAGCCAGCTTTAATATTGTCGCTGAATTCACCGAAAGTTCGCGTGGTGAAGGCGGTTTTGGCAGCACTGGCAAGCATTAAGCCTGGGATTGCAGCTTTAGCTGCTAATTAAAAATCTTCCAATACACTTGAAAACATTTAGTTTTTCATGGTATAAATGCGGTCTTTCGAATTTCGGAGTCAACCATGGCACGCGTATGTCAGGTAACCGGCAAAAAGCCGATGGTTGGGAATAACGTTTCCCACGCAAACAACAAGACCAAGCGTCGTTTCCTTCCTAACCTGCAAAACCGCAAGTTCTGGGTAGAGAGCGAAAACCGCTGGATCAGCCTACGTATCACCAATGCTGCACTGCGCACAATCGACAAGAACGGTATTGATGCTGTTCTGGCTGATCTGCGTGCCAGCGGCGAAAAGATTTAAGGACTTAAATCATGCGTGAAAAAATCAAACTGGAATCCAGCGCTGGTACTGGTCACTTCTACACCACGACCAAGAACAAGCGCACCATGCCAGAAAAAATGGAGATCAAGAAGTTTGATCCCGTTGCTCGCAAGCATGTACTGTACAAGGAAACCAAGCTGAAATAAGCTTGTTGCTCCCAAGAAAAAGCCCGCATATGCGGGCTTTTTTATTGCCTAAGATTTTTATAGCTTAATCTCAGCAGCTAAAAATACTGGGCCAGGGTAAGTTTGATCGAATTTGGACTGCATCAAGATAGGCCTGCTGGCTTGCAGGCCAATTATTGACCAGGCGTAGCAGGGGTTTCCTGCTGCAAGATGCGTACTTCGCGTTGCGGGTAAGGGATGGATATACCGCGCTTCTTGAACTCGTCCCAGAGCGCCATATAAATATCGTGCGGAATACTGCCCGCACCATTTTCAGGGTCTGGCACCCAGACGGTCAGGTTGAGGTCTATGCCGCTTTCGGCAAAGCCTACCAGCTTGGCATCAGGTGGCGGCTCTTGCATCACTCGTGGCTGCTTCTTGCCTATCTCTACCATCAAGGCCAGCGCTTCACGAATATCGGTTTCATACGCCACCTGTATAGGCAGCTTGATAGGAACCCTACGCCTGATGGCCGTATGGTTGATGGCCGCGCTGGTGATCAGGGTTTCATTGGGGATGATGACATCGGTGCCATCCAGCTGACGTAGCACCATATAGCGTGAGCGCAGTTCCTGCACTATGCCGTAGTAGGAACCTATGGTGACGATATCTCCCAGATTCATGGATTCATCGAGCAGGATGATAAAGCCGCTGACATAGTTGCTGGCAATCTTCTGCAAGCCAAAGCCCAGACCCACACCCAAGGCGCCACCAAATACCGATAGCAATGTGAGATCCAGCCCCACCGCCGACAAGGCCACCATGACGGCAACAAAAATAAAGGCGATGCGTATGACCTTGTTGATGACCACACGCATATTGATATTGATATTCTGCGCCTGCATCAGGCGGTTCTCAATCAAACGGCTTAACCACAGCGCAATAAACAAGGTGACCAGCACGGTCAACAAGCCTTGTATCACCAGCAGCAAGCTCACCGGGCTCTTGCCCACGGTAAAGCGCACGCCATCCAGCGCTTCAAGTATATCTGGCAGCACACCAGTGACATGCAGCGCCAGCACTACCCAGACGGTGCTGGAGAGGATGTTTTCTGTGGTTTTGAGCCAGCCACTGGGGGAAAACACATAGCGCAGCACATAGACAGCCAGGCGGATGACGGCCATGGCAATCAAGAGCCTGGAAGCCAACTCCAGCAGGCTGGGGCTATACCAGTTGGCCAGTACCAACTGACCAATCCAGATCATCAACAGCGATGAGATGGGGAAGAGAATACGGGTCAGCCCATCAATAGCCGCCTGATGCACATTGCTACTGGCCAGACGGGCACGTTGCAGGCTATTGATAGACCAGGCAATCACCAGGCTGCTGACAATGATGCCAACTTGCCACACCACGGCAGCGGAGGAGAAGTCTGCCTGCAGGTCTCGCCAGACAGTAAAGATAGTATTGTTCATAGCAGGAAGATGGTCGCCAGACCCAGGAAGATAAAGAAGCCACCGCTATCGGTGACCGCGGTGATTAATACGCTGGAGCCAACGGCAGGATCACGATTGAAGCGGCTGGACATGATTAAAGGAATCATCACCCCCATCACCGCTGCCAGTAATAGATTCAGCGTCATCGCAGCCGTCATGACCAGGCCCAGGGCCACATTGTCATACAGCAGGTAGGCAATAATTCCCAGCACGCTACCCCAGATCAGGCCATTCAACAGCCCAACTCCGGTTTCCTTGATCAGCAGGGAGCGGGTGTTGTAGTAGGATATTTGCCCCAGCGCTAGGCCACGCACAATCATGGTGGTGGTCTGGTTACCGGAGTTACCGCCTATGCCTGCGACGATAGGCATCAAGGCCGCCAGAGCGACAATTTTTTCAATCGAGCCTTCAAACATGCCAATCACACGTGAGGCAACAAAGGCGGTGACCAGATTGATCGCCAACCAGGTCCAGCGGTTTTGCACCGATTTCCAGACCGAAGAGAATATATCTTCTTCTTCGCGCAGACCCGCCATGGACAACATATCGCTTTCGGCTTCTTCGCGGATATAGTCCATCACCGTATCCACCGTCAGTCGGCCTACCAGGCGATTGTTTTCGTCTACTACCGGGGCGGTCACCAAGTCATAGCGTTCAAAGGCCTTGGCGGCCTCGTCGGCTTTATCCTGGGGGTGGAATACCACCGCATCATCGGCCATGATTTCCGCAACACCAGAATCCAGATCATTCACCACCAGACGTTTGAGCGGCAACACACCACGCAGGACATCATTGCGGTCTACCACAAACAATTTATCGGTATGGTCAGGCAGGCTGCCTATACGGCGCAGATACCGTAGCGCCACTTCCAGTGTGATGTCTTCACGTATGGTGATGATATCGAAATCCATGAGCGCGCCCACGGCATCATCCATATAGGCCAGGGCCGATTGCAGCCGTTCGCGATTGCGGCTATCCAGGCTCTCCAGCAGCTCTTGCAGAACATCTTTGGGTAGGTCTGGCGCCAGGTCGGCCAGCTCATCGGTATCCAGTTGTTCTGCGGCCGCCAGCAACTCATCGGAATCCATGTCTGCAATCAGCGTCTGGCGCACCGCATCTGATACTTCCAGCAGGATTTCACCGTCGCGCTCGGCCTTGACCAGATCCCAGACGTCAAGACGCTGCTCTAAAGGCAAGGCCTCAAGAATATAGGCAACGTCAGCGGGATGCAGGGTATCCAGCTTTTTCTGCAGTTCTACCAGGTTTTGCTTGTGCACCAGGTTCTGCACCAGCGCCTGCTTGGGCATGTCCTGCTTGTGCAATAGCTCTTCAACCAGCTTGTGCTTGCTCAGCAAGCTGATGACCTGTTGCAAGCTCTCCTGCAAACTTTCTTTTGATTCTTGTCTATCTGCCATATCGCCTTGCAAGCTTATGATGGTACGTTGAAGTAATGACAACCCTGGTGCTGGGTGACGCGATGCTGAATGATGACTTGGCACCAACAGACAGATTTTATTATGCCGCTGGTATTGTGCCTATCATTTGTGCCCCACTTACCGCCCTGCGGCACATATATATTTTGCGACAGATGGGCATAAAGCAGGTTCAAGCATCCCACGCGCGCTGTGTAATGGTGCTATCAAGCTGAGGATGAGGCTGGCAGATGGGCGGAAAAGCAACATAAGCCTGCAACTGCTCCATCAATGACATGATACGCATATCGATGGGAGATGTTGGGAAAGCACAATTAAGTAGCCCACCCAAACCGTTGGTAAAATCAAAATGGTGGTAGCCAGGGTAGGTCTTGTTCATGACAAGATCCAGTAAACGCGCTGCACCCTGCTGTGAAATCACATAAGCACATGTTCCCCAGGCCCGATGGAGACGATAGCAGGCGGTTTCTTCAGTATTGAGGTCGTAGTGCTCCCCATCCACTATGACAACCACCTTACCGACGCCGGGAATAGCAAACTTCACATGTGCATTAGCATTAAAACCTAAATAAGCCAGATCAAAATTCTGCGGTAAGCGCTGTAAAAAACCTTGCAATCTGGCCACAAAGTTATTGCCAAACATGACATCGTCTTCCAGCACCACAGCAAAGGGAAGATCTTGCTCCAGAACATGCTGCCAAACACCAATATGGCTCAGCAAGCAGCCCAGCTCTGGCGCGGTGAGTTGTCCCAAATCCTGAATCTGGCTAACGCTATGCTCTGCGGCACAGCGGCCATCCACTGCGTCAAAACGTGTGAATTTAAGCTCAGGCGGGCACTGGGCCTGCAACGCATGCCAGCGCGTCACCTCCTTGGCCATGTTAATGACGAAGCAGGGAATATCTAGGGTAGCAGCCATCTGGTGGAATGGCCGCCTTCAAACCGCGCAGCCATGACTTAAAATTAAAAGCAAAATTATATGCAAATGCTTTAATTAAGCAACGGCATGCAACCCTCTTTGCTAGTGCTGCTGCTGTGAACCTGCACACACCCATAAGCCATAATGAGCTGCAATGCAGGCACAGCAATGATGGCATGCATGGCTAAGGCGCAATAAAAAAGCTGGTTAAAAAACCAGCTTTTTTGGATTTGGCTACTGCCGCATCAGATTTATTCTGCGCTAACTACTTCACCATCAACTGCGAGTTCTGGACGGTCAACCAGTTCAACCAGTGCCATAGGGGCATTGTCACCTTGGCGGAAACCGCACTTCAGGATACGCAGGTAACCACCGTTACGTGTTTGGTAGCGTGGGCCCAGTTCATTGAAGAGCTTGCCAACGATATCACGGTCACGCAGACGGTTGAAAGCCAGACGGCGGTTAGCCAGAGTAGCTTCCTTGCCCAGAGTGATCAAAGGCTCTGCAACACGACGCAGTTCCTTGGCCTTAGGCAAAGTGGTCTTGATAACTTCATGACGCAGCAAAGAGTTGGCCATGTTGCGCAGCATAGCCAGACGATGGCTGCTGGTGCGGTTTAATTTACGATTGCTGTTGCGATGACGCATAGTGATTTCCTCACACCTTTTCCAGGCCCGCTGGTGGCCAATTTTCCAGTTTCATGCCTAATGTCAGGCCCTTAGAGGCCAGTACATCCTTAATCTCATTCAAAGATTTACGGCCCAGATTTGGTGCTTTCAACAGCTCGTTTTCAGTACGCTGAATCAGGTCACCAATGTAATAAATGTTTTCTGCCTTGAGGCAGTTTGCCGAACGTACTGTCAGTTCCAGATCATCCACCGGACGCAGCAAGATAGGATCAACTTGTGGTGCATGCTTAACTTCAACTTCAGAAGGCGCGCCTTCGAGGTCTGCAAACACGGACAACTGGCCCATCAGGATGCGTGCTGCATCACGGATAGCTTGCTCAGGCTCAACCACACCATTGGTCTCAACGTCCATGATCAGCTTGTCCAGATCGGTACGCTGCTCAACACGAGCGCTCTCAACGTGGTAACTAACCTTGCTGATTGGGCTGAAGGAAGCATCAACCTGGATAAAGCCCAGGATACGATCTTCATCTTCAGACTTCTGGCGCTGAGGTACGGGCTGATAACCACGACCCATTTCAACCTTGACTTCAAGATTGATCTTGCCGCCCTTGGTCAGGTGAGCAATCACATGATCAGGGTTAGCGATTTCAGCATCGTGACCAGTTTCGAAATCACCGGCAGTCACTACACCCTCAACGCTCTTGTTGAGGATTAAAGTGGTTTCACTCTTGCTATTGAGCTTAAGTGCAACACCCTTGAGGTTCAGCAGGATATCTACAACGTCTTCCTGCACACCATCCAGTGTTGAGTATTCATGCACAACGCCATCAATCTTGACTTCGGTAATCGCAAAGCCAGGAATGGAAGACAGCAGTACACGACGCAATGCGTTGCCCAGTGTGTAACCGAAACCACGCTCCATGGGCTCCAGAGTCACACGTGCACGCACTGGTGAGATCACTTCAACATCAACAACACGTGGCTTTAAATATTCAGTCGGACTGTTTTGCATAGCTATCCTTACGGTCCTCGATTTCTTTAAATAAAATCAACCACGACAACCAGGTTATCGTGGCTGAGACCATGTATCCGGTTTAGATACGGCGTTTCTTTGGTGGACGGCAACCGTTGTGTGGCACAGGGGTTACGTCAGAAATGCTGGTGATCTTGAAACCTACTGCATTCAATGCACGCACAGCAGATTCACGACCTGGGCCTGGGCCCTTGATGCGAACTTCAAGGTTCTTAACACCGCACTCTTGCGCAGCCTTGCCAGCAGCTTCAGCAGCAACCTGGGCAGCGAAAGGAGTACTCTTACGGGAACCCTTGAAACCAGCACCGCCGGAAGTTGCCCAGGAAAGTGCATTCCCTTGGCGATCCGTGATGGTAATGATCGTGTTGTTAAAAGAAGCGTGCACGTGGGCGATGCCCTCGGCAATATTCTTTTTGACTTTCTTGCGTACGCGTACGTTAGCTTTAGCCATTATTTGCTATTCCTTACTTGGATGCCTTGATAGGCTTGATTGGACCCTTGCGAGTGCGCGCATTGGTCTTTGTACGTTGACCACGGACAGGCAAGCCGCGACGATGGCGGATACCACGATAGCAGCCCAGGTCCATCAAACGCTTGATGTTCATGGTTACTTCGCGGCGAAGGTCACCTTCAACTTGCAACTTGCCGACTTCATCACGCAGCTTGTCAACTTCAGCGTCGTTCAGATCTTTGATCTTCGCTGTCGCAGAAACGCCTGCAGCCAGACAAATTTGTTTTGCCGTAGTACGGCCCACACCGTAAATCGAAGTCAATGCGATTTCAGTATGTTTATGATTTGGGATGTTCACCCCTGCAATACGAGCCATGTAGCTACTCCAAAATTAATGGCGCATCGTTTCAAATCGCCAAAAAAGCCCAAAATTTTAACAGCTTGGCTGATTTTTAACAAATAATTAAAAACCAGCCCCATTTATCACCACGTTACCGCATTAACCCTGGCGTTGCTTATGACGCGGATCGGTGCAGATAATACGCACCACGCCACGACGGCGAACCACCTTGCAATTACGGCACAATGTCTTTACTGATGCACGAACTCTCATCTTTCACCTCTTCGCTAAAATCTACTTGGCGCGGAAAATAATCCGCGCACGCGACAAATCATATGGCGTCATTTCCACGGTGACTTTGTCACCTGGCAGGATGCGGATGTAGTGCATACGCATCTTGCCGGAAATATAACCAAGGACTATATGACCATTTTCCAGCTTGACCCTGAATGTTGCATTGGGAAGGTTCTCAAGAACCTCGCCTTGCATTTCAATGCGATCTTCCTTAGCCATACTGCAATCACCGCGGGAGACCCGCACCACCCTTGAAATTGGCCTTCTTCAACAGCCCTTCGTACTGATGTGACATCAAGTGGGATTGCACTTGAGCCATAAAGTCCATGGTCACGACCACGATAATCAGCAAGGAGGTTCCGCCAAAATAGAACGGAACGTTGAACTTCAGAATCAGGAACTCAGGCAATAAGCACACAGCCGTGATATACAGGGCACCAGCCAGAGTCAGACGACCCATGATGCGATCAATATATCGAGCTGTCTGTTCACCAGGACGAATTCCAGGAACGAAGGCACCACTCTTTTTCAGGTTATCCGCTGTTTCCTTGGGGTTGAATACCAACGCCGTATAGAAGAAACAGAAGAAGATAATCGCTGTTGCAAAGAAAATAATGTACAGCGGTTGGCCAGGAGACAGGGTATTCCCAATATCCTTAAGCCAGGTCATGCTTTCATGGCTACCAAACCAGCCTGCCAATGTTGCCGGGAACAAGATAATGCTCGAGGCAAAGATTGGAGGAATCACACCCGCCATATTCAACTTCAATGGCAGATGGCTAGTTTGACCACCAAATACTTTACGGCCGACCTGACGCTTGGCGTAATTCACTGTGATCTTGCGTTGGCCGCGTTCTACAAATACAACAAACGCTGTAACCAGAACCGCAGCAACAAACAGGAACAACACCAAAGGCACAGAGAACGCACCCGTTGTAGCCAATTCCAAAGTACCGCCAATTGCATGCGGCAGACCAGCAACAATACCGGCAAAGATGATGATGGAAATACCATTACCTATGCCACGTTCTGTAATCTGCTCACCCAACCACATCAGGAACATGGTGCCACCTACCAGGGTAATGACCGTGGTAAAGCGGAACATCAGACCGGGGTCCAGCACCAGACCAGATTGACCTTCCAGTGCAATGGCAATGCCAAGAGCCTGGAAAGTGGCAAGAAATACTGTGCCATAACGTGTGTACTTGGTAATCGTCCTGCGGCCAGCTTCACCTTCCTTCTTCAGCTGCTCCATCTGCGGTGAAACCACGGTCAGGAGTTGCATGATGATGGAAGCTGAGATGTAAGGCATGATACCCAGCGCAAAGATAGTAAAACGCTCCAGCGCACCACCCGAAAACATGTTGAACATGCCCAGGATGCCGTTGCTTTGAGACTCAAACAAACGAGCCAATACGTCTGGATCTATACCTGGCACTGGGATATGCGCACCCAAGCGGAAAACGATCAGGGCACCCAGTACGAAAAGCAAGCGGTTTTTCAACTCGCTGGCTTTTCCTACTGCACCTAAAATACTATCGTTAGCCACGAATCAATTACTCTACGATCTTGCCGCCAGCAGCTTCAACAGCAGCACGAGCGCCCTTGGTCAACAGCAGACCTTGAACAGTCACAGCGCGACCGATATCACCGGACAAGAATACTTTAACGGAACGAGCAGTACCGGAAATCAGGTTTGCTTGCTTCAGGGTCAGCAAATCAATCACTTCGGCTTCAACCTTAGCCAGTTCGCTGGTGCGAACGTGAGCGGTATCAGCTGCAGTCAAGGAATTGAAACCACGCTTAGGCAAACGACGTTGCAAAGGCATTTGACCGCCTTCGAAACCAACCTTGTGGAAACCACCAGTACGGGACTTTTGACCCTTGTGACCGCGACCAGCAGTCTTGCCCAGGCCGGAGCCGATACCACGGCCAACACGACGTTTAGCGTGCTTAGCGCCTTCTGCAGGCTTGATGGTGTTCAGTTTCATTATGCTTCTACCTTTAACAGATAGCTCACCGCATTGATCATGCCGCGATTTGCCGGAGTGTCTTGCACTTCGACAGTCTGGTTCAGGCGACGCAAGCCCAGGCCTGCGACGCTTGCACGGTGAGACTGGATTCGTCCGATGGTGCTCTTAACCAAGGTAACCTTGATCAGATCAGTTGCTTTTTTAGCCTTAGCCATCATTAACCTCTGATTTCTTCAATGCTCTTGCCACGCTTAGCAGCAATTTCAGCAGGAGTATTCATGGATTGCAGGCCGTTCAGAGTGGCACGTACAACGTTGTAAGGGTTGGTAGAACCGATACATTTCGCCAGTACGTTAGTCACACCCATCACTTCGAAGATAGCGCGCATTGCGCCGCCGGCGATAATACCGGTACCTTCGGAAGCTGGCTGGATGAACACCTTGGCAGCGCCGTGAACACCAGTTACAGCGTGGAACAGGGTGCCATTATTCAGGCTCACCTTAACCATACCGCGACGTGCTTCGTCCATGGCCTTTTGCACTGCGACAGGCACTTCACGCGCCTTGCCCTTGCCCATGCCTACACCACCATCACCATCACCAACTACGGACAGTGCTGCAAAACTCATGATACGGCCACCCTTCACCACTTTGGTGACGCGGTTGACGCCTATCATTTTCTCGCGCAGACCGTCGGTCTGCTGCTGTTCAATTTCAACTTTTGCCATCATCAACCTCAGTCTTTAGAAGGACAAGCCGTTTTCACGCGCAGCGTCAGCCAGCGCCTTGATACGACCGTGGTATTTGTAGCCAGAACGATCAAACGCAACAGTAGTGATACCTGCAGCCTTGGCCTTTTCCGCAATACGCTTACCGATAATTACGGCAGCAGCAATATTGCCGCCATTCTGGAGTTCCTTGCGCACTTCAACCTCAAGGGTGGAAGCACTTGCCAGGACCGTGTCACCAGTTTCCGCAATGATCTGAGCGTAGATGTGATTGTTGCTACGGTGCACGCTCAAGCGGGTGACTTTCAACTCGGCGATCTTGGCACGGGTTTTACGTGCACGACGCAGACGTGAATTTACATTATTCATGGCTAAACCTTACTTCTTCTTGGTTTCTTTGATAATCACCACTTCATCGGAGTAACGTACACCCTTGCCCTTATAAGGCTCTGGCGAACGATACGCACGAATCTGCGCGGCAACCTGACCCACAACTTGCTTGTCTGGACCTGTCAGCACGATCTCGGTAGGAGTCGGAGTCTGAACAGTCACACCCTCTGGCATCTTGTGGTTAACTGGATGAGAGAAACCCAGGTCCAGATTCAGGGTAGTACCCTGCGCCTGAGCCTTGTAACCCACGCCAACCAGGTTGAGCTTACGGGTGAAGCCTGTGGACACGCCGGTTACCATATTGAATACCAAAGCGCGCAGGGTGCCGGACATGGCACGAGCATGCTGAGTATCACGGGCAACCGCGAAAGTAATATTGTCACCATCACGCTCAAGCGCAACGTCACCAGTCAAAGGCAGGGAAAGCTTGCCCAGAGGACCGCTGACAGCAATATTAGCTGCGCTGAGAACGACTTCTACCTTGGCAGGAATAGCGACTGGGTTTTTAGCTACACGAGACATTATTTTCTCCTTAAGCCACTACGCACAGCACTTCGCCACCGATACCGGCGTCACGTGCTTTACGATCAGTCATTACACCCTTGGAGGTGGACACAATGGTCACGCCCAAGCCATTCATCACAACAGGGATATCCTGGTTGCCACGATAGATACGCAGGCCTGGACGGCTCACACGCTCAATCTTCTCAATAACAGGGCGACCAGCGTAGTACTTCAGGCTGATATTCAGTTGTGGCTTACCGTCAACATCTTGCACTGCGAAGTCATCGATATAACCTTCATCCTTCAGTACCACAGCGATAGAACGCTTAACCTTGGATGCTGGCATAGAAACTGCAGGCTTGTTGGTGCTTTGCGCATTGCGAATGCGGGTCAGCATATCGGCAATCGGATCACTCATACTCATAACTAAATTCCTCCGTTACCAGCTAGCCTTGGTGACACCTGGCACTTCGCCACGCATCATCAACTCGCGCAGTTTGCTGCGCGCAATGCCGAATTTACTAAATACACCACGTGGGCGACCAGTCAGTGCACAACGATTGCGCAGACGAACTGGGCTGGAGTTACGTGGCAGACTTTGCAGCTTGTTGCGAGCAGCACGACGGTCTTCAACAGATGCATTTACATCGTTAGCAACCGCAGTCAACTCAGCACGCTTAGCTGCGTATTTCTTTACTGTGTCGCGACGCTTTTGTTCGCGTTCGATCAAGCAGGTTTTTGCCATGATTAGTTCCTAAATGGGAAACTGAATGCAGTAAGGAGCGCACGCGCTTCTTCATCAGTCTTTGCAGTTGTAGTGATGGTGATATTCATCCCGCGCAACGCATCGATCTTGTCGTATTCAATTTCTGGGAAAATAATCTGCTCACGTACACCAAGGTTGTAATTGCCGCGACCATCAAAGGACTTAGCGGAAATACCACGGAAGTCACGAATACGTGGAATCGCAACTGTAATCAGGCGATCCAGGAATTCGTACATGTGTTCACGACGCAGAGTTACCTTGCAGCCTACTGGGTAGCCATCACGGATCTTGAAGCCAGCGATGGACTTCTTAGCCTTGGTAACAACTGCCTTTTGACCGGCGATCTTCTCGAGGTCACCTACTGCATTTTCCATGATCTTCTTGTCTGCAACTGCCTCACCAACACCCATATTGATGCTGATTTTTTCGATGCGAGGCACTTCCATCACAGACTTGTAGCCGAACTGTTCAGTCAGCTGCTTAACCACGGTGTCTTTGTAAAAATCTTTTAAACGAGCCATGATCTACCCTTATGCGTCTACAACTTCGCCGCTGGACTTGAACACACGAACCTTGCGACCATCGTCCAATGTCTTGTAGCCAACGCGGTCACCCTTTTGGGTGGCACGGTTAAATAAAGCAACATTAGAGATGTCAACAGGCATCTCCTTGCTGATGATGCCGCCAGTTACACCGCGCATTGGGTTTGGCTTGGCATGCTTCTTCACAATGTTGATACCTTCGACCAGTACCTGGCCGGACTCGAGCACGCGCAGAACAGTACCGTGCTTACCCTTGTCTTTACCTGTATTCAGGATGACTTCATCACCCTTGCGAATCTTACTCATCTAGCAACTCCTTACAGAACTTCGGGTGCCAGAGAAACGATCTTCATGAAACGCTCGCCACGCAGCTCACGTGTCACCGGCCCAAAAATACGGGTACCAATCGGTTCCAGCTTGTTGTTCAACAATACTGCGGCATTGCTGTCGAACTTAACCAGGGAACCGTCTGGACGACGAACACCCTTGGCTGTGCGAACAACAACCGCGCTATAAACTTCGCCTTTTTTGACGCGACCGCGTGGAGCTGCATCCTTGATACTGACCTTGATGATGTCACCAATACCAGCATAACGACGCTTAGAACCACCCAACACCTTGATGCACATTACGGAGCGCGCACCAGTGTTATCGGCAACATCCAGCCGAGACTGCATTTGAATCATGAGAATAATCTCCAACTTAATCCGTTAAACCAACACCAGCCGCTTGTCAAAAAACGGCCGACAACACTACGGTCAGTATTGGGGCGCCAGCTTGTTGGGCGCCAAAGAGTCCGACATTATATATTGCCCTCCGAAACTCTTGCAAGTAGGAGGGCAATATTAATTAGACAATACGTGCTTTTTCTACAATCTTGCTAACACGCCAGGTCTTGGTCTTGGAAAGCGGACGGCTTTCTTCGATTACAACCAGATCACCTTCTTTGCACTCATTGTTTTCGTCGTGTGCGTGGAACTTGTTGGAGCGACGTACAACCTTGCCGATCAAGGGATGCTTCACCTTGCGCTCGACCAGAACTGTAACAGTCTTGTCCATCTTGTCACTCACTACACGGCCACTTAAAGTGCGAACCAGTTTTTCAGTTTGATTTTCGCTCATAATGACTCCGCTTAAGCTTGGCTTGCATTAGCCGATTTGGCTTTTTCAGCAAGCACGAGGCGAACGCGAGCGATATCGCGACGCACCTTACCTAGCTGGTCAACCTTGTTCAACTGTTGAGTTGCCAATTGCATGCGCAGAGAGAATTGCGCGCGGCGCAATTCGATCAGCTCACCATTCAACTCATCAACAGTCTTGTTCCTCAATTCGGACGCTTTCATGACTAGCTCCCAATATGACGTGTAATGAAGGTAGTCTCGATTGGCAACTTAGCCGCTGCCAGACGGAACGCTTCACGCGCCAGTTCTTCACTAACGCCGTCCATTTCGTACAACATCTTTCCAGGTTGGATCTGGGCTACGTAGTACTCGGTACTACCCTTACCATTACCCATACGTACTTCAGCAGGCTTCTTAGAAATCGGCTGATCTGGGAAGATGCGAATCCATACGCGGCCACCACGCTTGATATGACGCGTCATCACACGACGCGCTGCTTCAATTTGGCGTGCAGTCAAACGACCACGACCGACCGCTTTCAGACCGAACTCACCAAAGCTCACCTTGTTACCGGTGGTAGCGATGCCTTTGTTACGGCCCTTCTGCATTTTGCGGAATTTCTGTCTAGCTGGTTGCAGCATTTTTTGCCCCCGACTTTCTTACTTTCTTTTCTGGCTCTGCAGGTTGAGCGGCTTGATCCAGCTTGTTGCCGAATACTTCGCCCTTGAATACCCACACCTTGATACCGATGATGCCGTAAGTGGTTTGTGCTTCAGCCACGCCGTAATCGATATCAGCACGCAGTGTATGAAGTGGCACACGACCTTCGCGGTACCATTCGGTACGTGCGATTTCGATACCATTCAGACGACCCGAGCTCATGATCTTGATGCCTTGAGCACCCAGACGCATCGCGTTTTGCATCGCGCGCTTCATTGCACGACGGAACATGACACGCTTTTCCAACTGCTGAGCAATGCTTTCAGCAATCAGGGTGGCATCGATTTCAGGCTTGCGCACTTCTTCGATATTGAGGTGCACAGGCACACCCATCAAACCCTGCAGGCTAGAGCGCAAGGACTCAATGTCCTCACCCTTCTTACCAATGACGATACCTGGACGAGCGCTGTAGATGGTGATCTTGGCGTTCTTTGCAGGACGCTCAATCACGATCTTGCTCACAGCTGCGTGGGAGAGCTTCTTCTTCAAGAAGTCGCGCACCTTAACGTCGCTGTTCAGCATCGCAGGGAAGTTTTTGCTATTGGAATACCAACGAGAAGACCAGTTTTTCTGGACACTCAGACGGAAACCAAACGGATGAATTTTCTGACCCATAGCGATTCCTTTAGTTACCGACTGTCACTGTGATGTGACAAGTTGGCTTGATAATCCGTCCAGCGCGACCCTTGGCACGCGCACGGATGCGCTTCAGTACCAAGCCCTTGTCGACATAGATCGAAGTTACCTTCAACTCATCGATATCGGCGCCTTCATTGTGTTCGGCGTTGGCAATAGCAGACTCAACTACCTTCTTGATGATCTCGGCACCCTTTTTTGGGGTAAAAGCCAAGATGTTCAAGGCATTGTCTACCTTCTTGCCACGAATCAGGTCAGCCACCAAGCGAGCCTTTTGCGGGGACAGATGAACACCTCTTAATATTGCGGAAACTTCCATCGTCTTCTCCTACCTCTTGGCCTTCTTGTCGGCAGCATGACCCTTGAAAGTACGGGTCAGCGCAAATTCGCCGAGCTTGTGACCTACCATGTTTTCAGAAATCAACACCGGCACATGCTGCCTGCCGTTGTGAACCGCGATGGTCAACCCAATGAAATCAGGCAGAATGGTGGAGCGACGGGACCAAGTCTTAATTGGCTTTCTGTCACGGGTAGCTGCAGCAGCTTCCACTTTCTTTGCCAGATGGCCATCAATGAATGGACCTTTTTTAATAGAACGTGCCATATTGATTACCTCTTATTCGCAGGACGACGGCTGACGCGCATGTTGTCAGTACGCTTGTTGCTACGCGTACGATAACCCTTGGTTGGCAAGCCCCATGGGCTGACCGGGTTCATACCTGCAGCAGTCTTACCTTCACCACCACCGTGCGGGTGATCGACAGGGTTCATCACCACACCGCGAACGGTAGGACGAACACCACGCCAGCGCATCGCGCCAGCCTTACCGATGGAACGCAGGGAGTGCTCTTCGTTACCAACTTCACCGATAGTTGCCTTGCAATCTACGTGTACGCGGCGAACTTCACCGGAACGCAGACGCAGCTGAGCATAACTACCTTCACGCGCCAGCAGCTGTACCGAAGTACCAGCAGAGCGAGCAATTTGAGCGCCCTTGCCAGGTTGCAATTCGATGCAGTGTATGGTGCTACCAACAGGGATGTTGCGCAGTGGCAGAGCGTTACCAGCACGGATAGGCGCATCGGAACCACTTACCAGCTGAGCACCCGCTTGGATGCCACGTGGAGCAATGATGTAACGACGCTCACCATCAGCGTAGCAAAGCAGAGCCAGGTGGGCGCTACGATTTGGATCGTATTCCAGACGCTCAACCTTAGCGACAATGCCATCCTTGTTGCGACGGAAGTCTACAACACGGTAATGCTGCTTGTGACCACCACCCTGATGACGGGTTGTGATGTGGCCGTTGTTGTTACGACCTGCTTTTTTGTTCTGCTTCTCCAGCAGCGGCGCATAGGGCTTACCCTTGTGCAGCTCAGGTGTTACCACCTTGACTACGGCGCGCCGGCCTGGGGAAGTAGGCTTGACTTTAATCAGTGCCATGATTTCTCCTATTCGCCCGCTGCGAAGTTGATTTCTTGACCTGGCTTCAGGCTAACATAAGCCTTCTTCCAGTCCTTGCGGCGACCAGTAGTACGGCCAGCGCGCTTAACCTTACCACCCACATTAGCAACGGTAACCGCTGCCACTTCCACCTTGAACACCAGTTCAACCGCAGCCTTGATTTCAGGCTTGGTAGCATCAGTGCGTACGCGGAAAGCGATTTGCTGATTCTTATCAGCAATGCGAGTAGCTTTTTCTGTGATTTGCGGTGCAAGAATGACTTGCAGCAAACGCTCTTGAATACTCAATGCACTCATGCCAGCATCTCCTCAAGTTTCTGAACCGCACCCTTGGTTGCCAGCACGTTAGGGAAACGTACCAAACTAACAGGATCTACATACTGAGCTTCGATAACGAGCACGTGTGGCAGGTTACGAGCAGACAGGTAGAGGTTCTCATCGAACTTGTCCACCAATACCAGCAAACCATCGTTGTAACCGAGGTTTTTGATCTTATCGACCAATTGCTTAGTCTTGGGGCTGTCCACAACAAACTCTTCAACTGCGCTAAGACGCTCTTGACGCACCAACTCAGAGAGAATGGAACGCACGCCAGCACGGTAAACCTTACGGTTCAGCTTGTGGCTGAAGTTTTCATCAGGACTATTAGGGAATGCACGACCGCCTCCACGCCAGATAGGGCTGGAGCTCATACCGGAACGAGCACGACCGGTGCCCTTTTGATTCCATGGCTTATGAGTGGTGTGGCTAACATTGCCACGACCCAGTTGAGCACGAGTAGCTGTACGGGCATTAGCCTGGTAAGCAACCACAACTTGGTGCACCAGTGCCTCGTTGAATTCGCGGCCAAAAGTAGCCTCGGAAACAGCCAAGCCAGCCTTAGCAGGCTTGCCATTCTTGTCGATTAACTTGATTTCCATTATGCCTTCACCTTCACGCTAGGGCGGACTACAACGTCGCCGCCTTTAGAGCCAGGAATCGCACCCTTAATCAACAACAGGTTGCGCTCAGCATCTACACGTACAACCTCAAGGTTTTGCACGGTAGTCTTCGCAGCACCCAGATGACCAGGCATACGCTTACCAGGGAATACACGACCTGGATCCTGCGCCATACCGATAGAACCAGGAACGTTATGGGACCTGGAGTTACCGTGGGATGCACGATTGGAGGAGAAGTTGTGACGCTTAATAGCGCCAGCAAAACCCTTACCAAGAGAGGTGCCGGTTACATCAACCAGCTGACCAGCTTGGAAAAGTTCTACAGTGACATTGCCACCAACGGTGTAGTTGGCCAGCACGTCATCAGCAACTGGGAATTCTTTGATACCAGAACCAGCAGCAACGCCAGCCTTGGCATAATGCCCAGACAGCGCCTTGCCGATACGGCTTGCACGACGTTCGCCGTAAGCGACTTGAAGGCCAGTATAGCCATCGCTTGCGACAGTCTTGATCTGTGTCACACGGTTAGGTACGACTTCCAGCACTGTTACCGGAATGCTTTCGCCTTCTTCGGTAAAAATGCGGGTCATGCCCACCTTGCGACCAATAAGCCCTAAGCTCATGATCGATTCCTTATAATAATTAAAAAGGCCGATTACAATTGACCGACCCGGTACGCGAAAGGGTCGGATTATATCCGACCCACTTCATAAACACAAGTTACAGCTTGATCTCTACATCAACACCAGCTGGCAGATCCAGCTTCATCAATGCATCGACTGTCTTGTCAGTTGGGTCAACAATGTCCATCAGACGCTGATGAGTACGAATTTCGAACTGATCACGGGATGTCTTGTTAACGTGTGGGGAACGCAGAATATCAAAACGTTCGATACGTGTTGGCAGTGGTACTGGACCCTTAACAACTGCACCGGTACGCTTGGCAGTTTCAACAATCTCAAGTGCGGATTGATCAATCAGACGGTAATCAAAAGCCTTGAGGCGGATACGAATTTTTTGTGCTGCCATGTTAATTTCCTTAAAGAGCGATACTTCCAAAGAGCGAAAAGCCCGCAAGCATTTCTGCCTGCGGGCTGACGGTTTTTAATTACTCAATGATCTTAGCAACAACACCAGCACCAACGGTACGGCCGCCTTCACGAATCGCGAAACGCAGACCTTCTTCCATCGCGATTGGCGCAATCAGCGCAACAGTGATGGAGACGTTGTCACCTGGCATCACCATTTCGGTACCAGCTGGCAGTTCAACAGCACCAGTTACGTCAGTG
>PJTO01000195.1_pt1 | contig 57106 bp, 41 predicted proteins | sample 1512101 | NCBI WGS metagenome assembly PJTO01 (sample SAMN08177690, study PRJNA422409) | Soil metagenome, whole genome shotgun sequencing project.
CTCGACCCAGCAGAACGCGGCGATGGTGGAGGAAACCTCCGCCGCCGCCCGCAACCTGACGACCGAGGCTGCCTCGCTCAACGACCAGGCCGCACGCTTCGATACCGGCGGGCAGAGGCAGACTTTCCGTCTATCCTCGGTAGCCTGACGGGCAGGCAGTTCCCCGACTGCCATACCGTCTGCGCCCGCGGGTCGTTTTCGACCCGCGGGCGCAATCGCTTGTAGGCCTTGGCTTGCGGTGGCAGAGGCTTGGGGGAATCAGCGGTCAGGAAGAGGGCAGGGCATGACGATCTACGGGGCAATAGAGGCAGGCGGCACCAAGTTCGTCTGCGCCGTCGGCAGCGCTGCGACGGGATCGCTGCGCACGGCGACGATCCCCACCCGCGATCCGGACACGACCTTTACCGAAGTCGCGGCGTTCTTCCGCGATGCGGCGGACCTCGGCCCGGTGGCCGGGATCGGCGTGGCCAGCTTCGGACCGGTCGGGGTGGACCCGGCCGCACCGGATTACGGGAAAATCCTCGCGACGCCGAAACCGGGCTGGGAAGGCACCGACCTGCTCGCCCGCATCCGGTCCTTCCTGGACGTGCCCATGGCGATCGATACCGACGTCAATGCGGCGGCCCTGGCCGAAGTTCGTGCGGCAGGGACGGAGATGCGCCAGCTTGCCTATGTCACGGTCGGCACCGGCATCGGCGTCGGGCTGGTCAGCGAGGGCAGGCCGGTCCACGGCATCGGCCATCCCGAAGCCGGGCACATTCTCGTCCGTCGCCATCCGGCGCATGAGGGTTTTGCCGGGACCTGCCCGTTCCACGGCGATTGCCTCGAAGGTCTTGCCGCCGGTCCCGCCGTCAGCAGCGCTTGGGGGGCACCGGCTTCCGAACTGGCGGCCGACCATCCGTTCTGGGAGATCGAGGCCGATTACCTGGCGCAGCTCTGCATGACGCTGTTTCTGACGATGGCACCGCAGCGCATCGTGCTCGGCGGCGGGGTCATGAAGCAGGCGCGGCTGATCCCGCTCATCCGCGCGCGCACGGCGGCCTTGCTCGGCGGCTACGTGCAGGCCGCGCGGGATGAGGCGGCGATGGAGCGGCTGATCGTGCCGCCTGCCTGCACCGAACCTTCGGGTCTGGTCGGGGCCTTCCTCCTGGCCGAACAGGCGGCAGGCTGAGCGTTCAGGCGCCGCGCGACGCCAGCAGCGCGGCGCCGAAGCCGACGAAGATCGATCCGGCCACGCGGTTGAACAGCCGCTTCACCGAAGGACGGCGCAAGTGGTTCGAAAGCGAGCCGCCCGCCAGCGCATACGTGCAGTACCAGAGCATTTCGATCACCGCGAACGTCCCCACGAGAATGGCGAACTGCGGGGCTTTCGGCTCGGCTGGATTGATGAACTGGGGGAAGAAGGCGGCGGCGAAAAGCAGCAGCTTGGGATTGCTGATCGCGATCGTGAAGCCGCCCCTGAACAGCGCCATGGGCGATGAGCGGCGGTCCAGCCGCTCGTCCGCCGCGTCGTCGGAGACCGGCGCCCGCCACGACTTGATGCCGAGATAGACCAGATAGGCCACGCCGAGATAGCGGAGAACCTCGAAGGCGCCGGGGATCGCCTTGAGCAGGGCGGTCAGCCCTGCCGCCGAGGCCGCCAGAACCAGCGTGATCGCCATCATGCAGCCCGCCATGGCCGGTACGCTGCGGCGGAAACCGAACTCGACGCTGCGCGCCATGACATGGAGCATGTTCGGGCCGGGCGTTCCCGAAAGCAGGAACACCGCGAAAGCGTAGAGCCACCAGGTCTGAAGCGTCATCGATCGTCTCTATCGGGAAAAGCGTCCTGCGATTACGCGCTGCCGGGCGAGACCGCAATGCCGTTGCCGTTTGCTGCGCCGAGGCGCTCCGTTCCTCTAAACGACTTCCACGAGGATCGTGTCGATCGTGAAAGAGCCGTCCGGTTCGATCTCGAAATGTGCGGCGACGTCCCGGCTCGCGGCCTTCTGCAAGGCGCGGATCGCCGCGACCTGTCCGGGCGGTGTGCGCATCCGTCCGGTCCAGTCGGCAAAGTCCATGCGCAGGCGGGCGGTAGTCACGCGGGTCGCGGCGAAACCGGTCCGGCCCAGCATCGCGAGCCACTCGGCCGCCGTATAGTCTCGGACATGCGAAAGATCGCGCAGCAGTTCGACCGCCTGCAGATGGGTGTCGGCTGCGGCATCGCCGGGTGCAATCACGTCGATGAAGAGCGCCGGAGCGCCCGGCGTGAGCACGCGGCGTGCCTCGCGCAGGCCCGCTTCGGCATCGCGCCAGTGGTGCACCGAGAAGCGGCAGGCGAGGAAGTCGAAGGTCCGGTCCGCAAAGGGCAGGGCTTCCGCGGCAGCGGCCTGCGTCGTCAGATGGGCGATTCCGCGCCGCGCCGCTTCGGCGGATACCACTTCCAGCATGCGCGGCGAGAGGTCGCAGGCGGTCACGGCAGCGGCGCCGTCTGCCATGGCGTAGCCTGCATGCCCGCCTCCCGCGCCGAGATCGAGCGCATGGGCGGGCCGAGCTTCCCGGGCCCGCTCGGCGATACGGTCGAGATCGGCACCCGAAGCATGGACCTGGCTGGTGAGATAGGCGGCGGCGGTAGTGCCGAACTGCTGGTCGACCAAGGCGTGGCGGTCCGGTTCGCGGGTATTTGCTGTCATGGGTTTCTCCTTGCGAAGCCCCGATCGGCGTTAATATAGCCTGTTACAATGAACATTGTTATCCTGTTATAACTGACACCATGCAGACCGATGAACAGAGAAGGCTGCTCGGCGCCTTCGTACGCATACGGCGCGAGAGTATGGCGCCTGAAGGCCATGATCGTCGTCGCCGCACGCCCGGGCTGCGCAGAGAGGAACTCGCCGCCCGTGCCGCGATCGGCGCGACCTGGGTGGCGTGGATAGAGCAGGGACGCGAGGTCCGACCTTCCGGCGAGACGCTTTCGCGGCTGGCCCGTGGCCTCAGTCTTTCACCCGCTGAGCGCGACTACATGTTCTCGCTCGCAGGACGGCTCGATCCGTCCGGCCCTTCCGCGAATGCGCCGGATGCCGCGCCGCCTGCGATTGCGGCGCTGGTGGAGCGGATGGACTGGCCATGCTACGCGCTCGACCCGGCGTGGACGCTCTGCGCCGCGAACCCGGCCGCGCGAGACCTGTTCGTCGGTCTCTTCGAAGAGGATGGTGCCCCGAACCTGCTGCGCTACGTGTTCACGCATCCCGCCGCCCGCGCGCTTTTGCCGGACTGGCAGGAGCGCGCAGGGCGCTTGCTTGCCGAGTTCCGCCGTGATTACAGTCATGCCATGGCCGACCCACGGGTGCGCGGCGTGGTCGAACGGCTCCGGGCGGAAAACGAGGATTTTCTCGCCTCGTGGGAAGGGCAGACGGTGCTGGCGCGCGAAGGCGGCGAACGCGTCTTCTGCCACCCGGAGCAAGGTTTGATCCACTTCGTCCAGCACACTTTGGCCGATGTGGAGCGCGGCGATTTCCGGGTCGTGTTCCTGGAACCCGCAGAAGCAGGCGCCTGATCGACGGGTCCGCAATTTCGGCTCCGCCTGAACGCACTCCCCACAGGCCTTACACCAGTCGATTGGTCCGGATCAGTGCCCGATACCAGTCGGCGCTCAGTTTGGGCGTTCGTTTCTGGGTCTTGAAGTCGACGTGGTGGATGCCGAACAGCTTGGTATAGCCGTCTTCCCACTCGAAGTTGTCCATCAGGCTCCAGAGGAAGTAGCCGGCGATGGGATAGCCCTCGCGTGCAGCACGGTGCAGGTGGGTGATGTAGTTGCGCAAGTACATCACGTGGTCGGCGTCGTAGACTTTGCCGTCCTGCGCCACCGGATCGTCGGCCGAGCATCCGTTTTCCGAGATGTAGAGCTTTTTGGGCTTCCACAGTTCGCTGGTCAGGCGGATCGACCAGTAGAGCGCCTCCGGAACCACATGGAGCCAGGGCGAGGCCATGCGCGGCGAGTTGGCCAGATGCGGCAGGATCTCGTAGCCGCCCGGCGTGTCGGCGGCGCGCACGGTGTTGGCGGTGTAGACGTTGAGCGAGACGAAATCGAGCGGACTGCCGATCGCCTTCATGTCGCCCGCTTGCACCCTGGGCGCATCCTTGCCCTGCGCGGCGAGGTAGCTTTCGATATAGCGCCCTTCCATGATCGCGGTGAGGAACATGGCGTTCTCCTCGCGCATGGCCTTCTTGGTTGCTGCGATATGCTCTGCGGTCTCGATGGCAGGAACGAAGATCGTGGCATTGTCGGCCAGACCGACCTGGGTTCCCGCCCCGGCATGGGCGCGGATCGCCTGAACGCCGAGCCCGTGCGCGAGCACGCCGTGATGCCGCACCTGATTGACCTGATCCATCGGCAGTCGAAGCGCGGGTGCCTTGTTGCCGTTCCAGTAGGCAAGGTCGGTGAAGCACCGCAGTTCGTTCACCGTCATGAAGTGCTTCACGCGGTCGGACGTCCTGCCCGCCATGAAACCGGCATAGTCGGCGAAGGCATAGGCGGTATCGCGCGATTGCCAGCCACCCTGGAGGCCGGTGGGCAGGTCCCAGTGGAACAGCGTCATGTGCGGTTCGATGCCTGCGGCCAGCAGGCCGTCGATCAGGCGGTTGTAATAGTCCAGGCCCTTCTGGTTCGGCTTGCCCCTGCCGCTGGGGAAGATGCGCGACCAGGCGACCGAGAAGCGGTAGGCCTTGATGCCGAGCGCCTTTAGCAAGGCGATGTCTTCCGGGTAGCGGTGATAGCTGTCGCAGGCGACGTCGCCCGTGCCGCCGTCGGCGGTCTTGCCGGGGGTGTGGTCATAGACGTCCCAGATGGTTTCGCCGCGCCCGTCCTCCTTCACCGCGCCCTCGATCTGGTAGGATGCCGTGGCGCAGCCCCAGAGGAAATCGGCCGGGAAGGGCAGGGCCTCGGTGCCCGTCGAGACGGTCGGGGCAACTCCCCGCGCCGAGGCGGCCCGACCGCCCAGCGCCGTGCCGAGCGCGACGGCGCCCAGTCCAAGCCCCAGTTCGCGGCGATTGATTCCGGTCATTGTCCTGCTCCCTTTGCGCCCATCACGCGGACCAGCCCGGCCACCGACTGGCCGGTCGGCAGCTTGCTTCTGCTGGTCAGCGTTCCCGCAGCCTGATTCCACACGAGTTCGGCCTTGCGGCCGTCGTTCCTGCGATAGGCATTGGTGATGCCGTCGTCATCATAAAGCGTGAAGCGGGCATTCGCGCCCGGATAGACCCGGATGCTCTCGATCGCCTGGGCTTCCGCCGTGCTTTTCACCGCGGTGCCCATCGGGATGATCGAACCCGCCTTCACGAACAGCGGAATCCGCGCGATGGAGGCATCGACATCCACGCTCTGCCCGCCTTCATAGCGCTGGTCGGTCCAGTAATCGTACCAGGCGGTTCCGGCGGGCAGGTAGACCGATTTGCGGGTCTGCCCTTGCTCGGTCACCGGGGCGACGAGGAAGGCCGGGCCGAACATATATTCATCGCCTAGCGTCGCGGCTTTCGGGTCGTTCGGGAAGTCCATGAACAGTGCGCGCATGAACGGTGCTCCGGTCTCATAAGTGTGCCGTCCCAGCGAATAGATATAGGGCATCAGCGCATAGCGCAGGCGCAGGTAATCGGCGAGGATCGGCTCGGCCGCCGTGCCGTATTCCCAGATCGCGGTGGCCGGGCGCTGGCCGTGGATACGCAGTGTCGGCGTGAAGACGCTGTACTGGAACCAGCGGACGAACAGCTCGGGGTAGTCCGGGTAGTCGGGCGCCATGGCCGTCGCGCCGGCGGGATCGACGAGCACGGGATGTTCGGCCTTGGGGCCGCTCGGCCACTGCCAGCCGCCGATGTCGCTACCCCAATAGGCCAGGCCCGAGGCCGTGAAGTTCAGGCCGGTCGGCACCTGCCGCCGCAAAGCTTCCCAGGTGGACTTGATGTCGGACGACCAGAACAGGCTGCCCGTCCGCTGCGAGCCGAGATAGGCCGCGCGCGAGAGGATCATGTTGCGCAGATCGGGCCGGTCCCGCGCCGAACCTTCAGCGGCTCCGGAGGTGTGCACCAGCGGGAAGAGATTGTGATAGCGGTCGCCCGAGCCGATGGAGTAGAAATAGCCGTCCGGGACGAGATCGGGCTCGGTCTCGTCCAGCCAGAGCCAGTCGAAGCCCTGGCTCAGGATATTGTCGCGCACCGTGTTCCAGAACCAGCCGCGGGCATCGGGATTGGTGCTGTCGATCAACGCACCGGCGCGGTCGGAGCGCATCGGCAGCCCGTCCACCGGCTTGCCGGCCTTGTCCTTGAGGAACCAGCCCTTGCCCTCCAGCATGTCGAAATAGCGCGACTCCCGTTCGAACCGGGGCCAGACGCTGATGATCGAGCGCATGCCCAGCGACTTAAGCCTGTCGTTCATGCCCTTGGGATCGGGGAAGAAGGTCCGGTCGATGTCGATCTGGCCCATCCGGGTCCAGTAGAACCAGTCCAGCACCATGACATCGAGCGGATAACCGCGCTGGCGATAGCCGTCGGCGACGGAGAGCAGTTCCTGCTGGGTCTCGTAGCGCGCCTTGCTCTGGATCAGGCCGAATCCGGCCTTGGGGGGTAGCGGGGTGGGACCGGTCAGCCTGGCGTAGCCGGCATAGAGTTCGTCGCTGGTCCTGCCGGTGATGACGAAGAACGACACGCGCTCGCCCACTTGCGACTGGAAGCGGGTGGTGGAATGCAGACCCGGCCAGACCAGGGTCCGGGCCGGGTTGTCCCAGACTATGCCGAACAGCTTGCCGTTGCCCTTGTCGGTGACGAGGAAGGGCACGCAGACCGCCTCGCCGGCGGGCGCATCGTAGTAGTGGGAGCAGTCGATCTGGCGGCCCTTGAGATCGAGCGTGCCTTCCTGGTTCTGGCCGAGGCCGAAATAGTGCTCGCCCGTTGCCGCGTTGAAAGTGGCGCCGACCTTGAAGGTCTTTTCGCCGTTGACCGTGACGGGCGCCATTTCCCAGCCCGTCATATTCGTTAGCAGATTACCTTGCGCATCGCGGACGGAAAGGCTCACCGGGGGCAGGGCGGGCGCGAAGTAGCGCTGCATCTGGCTGGGCGCCTTGGGCCAGGGCTTGGCATCAACGGTGAGGCTGATCGCGGAGGAGGTGAAGATATCGCCCTCGGCGACGGCCTGATGGCTCCACCCGGAGGAATCCGGCGCGGCGTTCGGACCTTCGCCCGGCGCGGCTTCGGCCAGTTCAGGGTCGAGCGCGATGGTCACCCGCACGATATTGGGTGCATAGGGTTCGACGGCGACGCGGCTGCCGTTGCGGTCGAGCAGGGCCATGGGCGCCGCCAGCGCGGGCATGGCCAGGCAGAGGCACGACACGCCTGCCGCACCGCCCAGGAAGCGGGCCTTTATCATTGCTGCGATCATTCCTCTTGTCCCCTGCTTGTTTCGGTTGTGCCTCTTGGCGTCAGATCAGCCCGCGCCCGTCGATCCGGATCGCGGGCACGAACCCGGTGTCTCGCGGTAGTTTCAGATGAAGTCCCCGGTCATCGCGGCGATGTGCCAACGGGCCGCCGCCAAGCAGCGTGACCCGCTCGATCGGGCCCGGCGCAGACCCTGTGGCAAGCGAGGAAATCGTCACTTCGCCCTCCGGCCGTCCCAGCACCAGCGCGTAGAGCGCACCCTTGTTGGTGGTGAAGCGAATGTCGCGGGCGGTGAAAGGTTTGGCCTTGTCCTCGCTCTGCATGCCGAGGACGGGCCGGTTCGGGCCTTCGCCGAAGCGCCGCCAGGGCCGCGAGCCGAAGATCGCCTCGCCGCCGGTTTTCATCCACTCCGCCATCTGGTCGAGGATTTTCTCTTCCTCGCTGTCGATCGAACCGTCGCCCGGCTGCGGGATCGACAGCAGCAGGTTGCCGTTCTTGGAGACGACATCGGCCAGCCGCTGGACCACTTCCTCGGCAGTCTTGTAGCTTTTGTCGTTGAGGCGGACGACGTTGTAGAACCAGTCGCCGATGCAGGTATCGGTCTGCCAGGGCTCGTCCCAGATATGATCGGTATAGCCGCGCTCGACATCCTGCACGACGCCGAAGCGCGCTTCGGGTGAGAGTTGCTTGGCGGTGAGCACCACGTCGATCTTGCCGTGCCACTGGATCGAGCGATTGTAGTAGTCGGCAGCAGCCTCCAGCCCGACGGGGCCGAAAGGCAGGCCGTAGTCGTCGAAATAGACGAGGTCGGGGCGGTACTTGTCGATCAGGTCGGTCTGGCGCAGCAGCCAGCGGGTGACATAGGCGGGATCGTCCTTAGGACCGCTCTCGATCCACTGGCCGTTGTTGGCATCGTGCCACGCGTTTATCGCCTCGATGCTGTCGATCCCGTCCGGCAGCACGGCATGGCCGCCGGTGTAGAGTTCCTGCGGGTCGAGGCCATCCCACCACTGGCCCTTGCCATCGGCCTTACGCAGAGCGAAGGCGTCATAGCGGACACCTTTTCGCGGCCCGACCGGATCGTAGCCATAGGCGGTCTGATACCAGTGCCAGGCATGGGCGGCGTGGTTGGAGACGCCGAAGCGCAGACCGGCACCGCGCGCCGCCTTTTCCCAGATGCCGACCACGTCCTTGCGCGGGCCGACGCGCAGGCTGTTCCAGGCGTGGTAACGGCTATCGTAGCAGTCGAGATTGTCATGATGACAGGCGAGGGCGACGAAATACTTGGCGCCGGCTTTCTTGTAGCGCTCGACAAGCGCTTCCGGCTGCCAGCGCTCGCCCGTCCAGCGGTTCTGGATGTCCTTCATCCCCTCGACCGACGGGTGGCCGTATGTCCTGAGGTGATGCTCGTACATCGGGTGGCACTGCATGTACATGAAGCGGCCGTACCAGTCTCCCTGCTCGGGCACCGACTGCGGCCCCCAATGCGCCCAGAGACCGAGCTTGGCATCCCGAAACCAGTCCGGATAGCGGTAGTTGGTGACCAGTGAGGGCCAGTTGGCCTGCACCGGCCCTGCCGCGCTGCCCATTGCGCTGGCGGCACGGGCGGTCCGGGCAAGGCCCAGCGCGGCGGCACCGGCCAGGAACGAGCGGCGTTTGAAGTCCATCACGGTCGGTCTCCCAGTGCCTGTTCGATGGCCTTTTGCGCGACGGGCGCCATTGCGGCGTAGCCGTTGTCGAGCGGATGGACACCGTCCTCAGTGAAGGGAGCCGCCATCAGCCCCTTCGCATCGACCAGCGGCGTGTAATAGTCGGCAAAGGCATATCCGCGCCGCGCGCATAAGGCGCGAAGCCATGCGTTCAGCGCGCGGATTTCTTCGGGCTTGCGCTCCTTCACGACGTCTTTCGCCGCAGGCGTATAGTCGTTGACGGGCAGGATCGCGCCGAACACCACCTTGATGCCGTGCGCATCGGCGAGATCGGCCATGGCCTCCCAGTTCGTCTCGATCTGTTCGGGCGTCTCCTGCTGGAGGAAGCCCTGGATGTCGTTGATGCCCGCCAGAATGACGACGGCGGAAGGCTTCAGCGCGATCACGTCCTGATGGAACCGCAGGATCATCTGCGCCGTCACCTGGCTGCCTATGCCGCGATTGACATAGCTCTTGCCGGGAAAGCTGACCGCGAGGTTCCAGCGATCGGTAATGGAATCGCCGAGAAACACCACGCGCCGTTCTCCGGGGCGCGGGGCGGGCAGGGCGGCGTTCGCCTCGGCATAAAGATAGCGCTCGCCGAAGTCCTGCATCAGGCTGGGCACGAGCTTGGCGCGGAACGGCCCGAGCCATGGCCCCCAGTCCTTTTCCGCGACGGTGCGGCGCTCGGGCGAGCTTTGGTACTCCCGTGCATCCGCCTGCACCGAGTTCAGGCCTGCGAGCAAAGCGAGGACGGCGATGCCATCTTTCACGATGCCATCACTCCATGCGATCCAGCAAAGGTCGCGAAAAGCGAGGGCCACGCCGCCGCCTGCATCGTCGCGGGCAGGCGCACGCCGAAGCCGTGGCCACCGTTTTCGAACACATGGAGTGCCGCCGGGCGTCCGGCCAACAGCAGCGCCTGGAACAGGGCGATGCTGTTGGCCGGCGGAACCAGTCCGTCGTCAGCGGCATGGGCGAGGAAGGTGGGGCATGTCGCGTCGTCCACCCGCGCTTCCACCGAGCTGCGTTTTTGTGCGGCGGATGTCGATCCCGGTCCCAGCAGGTTGTCCCGCGAACCGGCATGCGTGTACGAGGCCGCGAGGCTGACGACCGGGTAGACCAGACCTGCGACTTGCGGCGCGGCGCTTTGACGGTCGGCCTGATCGACCGGCTGGTAGACGCTCTCGGAATGACGCGTCGCCAGCGATCCCGCCAGGTGACCGCCCGCGGAGAAGCCGAGCACACCGACTTTGGCGGGATCGATCCCGAACCGCTCCGCACCTGCCCGGATCAGGCGCATGGCGCGCTGGGCGTCAGCCAAGGGAACGTCCTCGCGCCCGGTCCAGCCTTCGCCGGGAAGACGATAGAGCAGGATGAAGGCGGTGATGCCTCGGGCATTGAGCCAGGCGGCTTGGCTGATACCTTCGTTATCATAGGACAGGAACCCGTAGCCGCCACCGGGTACGACCAGCATGGCACTGCCGTTCGGCCGGGCCGGGCGCTTCACCACCATGACCGGGCGGTCGATGCCGGTGATCCAGCGATCCGGCCGTGCAGCGTCCTTCGACTGGTCGGCGATCTTGCGGTGGATCGGTGTATCGCTCGTTCCCGGCGGCGAGCTGGACCAGAGCGGCACCACTTCGTCTTTGGAATTCGTCTGCGCTCCGGCAAAGCGCGGCAGCATGGCGAGCGCAGCGGCGGCAACCAGGGTCGAGCGGCGAGTGATGCGGGTCAAGCGGACTGCTCCCGAGATTTGCAGAGCGTCATGCAGGCATGCATCCGCTCGGGCATTCGGCGACGTGTCTTACCACTCATGATCCTCTCCAATCCCGCTGCCGACGCTCTTCGGCGTTTCTTGCCATCTATCATCGATCATAATCCACCCATGAAAGCAATTTTTATATTTCACAATGTGTCGATTGAGAGTAATGAGTCGCGTGTCGGCGCATCGATACTGCGCATGAAGGCGAAGCAAGGCCGCTCGATGAGCCATGCCGCCCGACGACAAGACTTGTGAGGATGTGCTCCGATCAGGAGCCAGGGAGAGGATAGTCCAATGAGGACGATTGTTCAGGCATCGCGCCGCGCGCGTCTGCTTACTGGCATTTCGGCGGTTACGATGGCGTGCGGTGCGATCGCGCCGGTGAGCGCGCAGGAGGCCGATAGCGGCACTTCTCAGGTGAGCGAGGTGGAAGCCAACGACATAATCGTCACCGGCGTGCGCGCCAGTCTCAGCAGTGCGCAGTCGATCAAGCGCAATTCCGACGTCATCGTCGATTCCATCGTGGCCGAAGATATCGGCAAGCTTCCGGACCGCAATGTCGCCGAGGCGCTTCAGCGGATCACCGGCATCCAGATCCAGCGTAGCTTCGGCGAAGGCAGTTCGGTCTCGATCCGCGGTCTCAGCCAGGTCCGCACCGAAGTGAACGGGCGCGACGTGTTCACCGCCAACGGCGGCCGCACTTTGAGCCTGGAAGATGTGCCGTCCGAACTGCTTGCGGGCGTGGATGTCTACAAGAACCCCTCGGCGGACCAGATCGAGGGCGGCATCGGCGGCCTCATCAACTTGCGCACGCGCAAGCCTTTCGACTTCGACGGCTTCAAGGCTTCGGCCAGTGCCAGCATCAACTATTACGATCTCTACGGAAAGTCGAAGCCACAGGCGAACCTTCTGCTGTCCGACCGCTGGAATACCGGCATCGGCGAAATCGGCGTCATGGTGGACTTCGCCTATCAGAAGACCGCCTTCCGGCAGGACCAGATTTCCAGCCAGCCTTTCTACGAATTGAACCAGTCGCTGGATGCGAACGGCAATCCCAACAATGCCGCCGACTATGCGGTGGCGGCGGGGCTTGGGCGCCTGGGCAAGGCTACCTATCTGCCGCACGGGGTGGGCATCGGCCAGTACCTGGGCGATCGCCGTCGCTTCGGCGTGGATGCGGCGATACAGTGGAAGCCCACGGAAAACCTGCTGTTCACCGGCGAATACGTCCGTTCCGACTACAAGTTCCAGTACGGTGACTACAGCTTCTTCGCCTATACCGGCGACAACCCCATCACCCCGGACTATACCCAGCCGTTCACCTTCGACGACGACGGCAACTTCCGCAGCGGCACTTTCGCCAATGTGCCGATCGATTCCAACACCAGCCTGGAACGTCGCAAGTCGGTCACCAACGACTTCTCGCTCAACATGAAGTGGAATCCGACCGACAACCTGACGGTAAACGGCGACTTCCAGTACATTCGCGGAACGACGGACGGCCAGCGCTCGATCGTCATTCTCCATTCCAACGCGGAGCGACTCCATCAGGTCGTCGGCAGCGGCGTGCCGACAATGGATATCCTGCCGGACAACGATCCGACCAACGGCAACGGCTCGGTCACCGATGTGGCGAACTATGCGCCGCTCGGCGGCGGTTATCTCGACCACATCGAGCATTCGGTAGGCAAGGAATATGCCGGGCGCCTCGACGCCGAATACAAGTTCGACGGCGGCTTTCTGCGCTCGATCTCGGCGGGGCTGCGCTACACCGACCGCTCGGCGGTCACCGATTCGAGCACTTACGCCTATTACGGCACCACCGCGCTGGCCGACGACCTCTACGAAGTTCATCCGTTCCGGGGCGATCTCTATCGCGGTTACCAGGGCGTGCCGGCCGGTGGGGTCTTCTTCAGCCGGGGGATCGTGCTGGATTATGACGCCACGCGCCGGGCGCTGGCGCCCTATGTCAGCGATTCCCAGCGACAGTCCCTGCTCGACGGCGTGAGCTACGTCCCCAGTGACCGCAACACCCAGGGCGAGAAGACCTATACCGCCTATGGCCTTGCCAAGTTCGACTTCGAGGATGCCGGCTTCCCGCTGGACGGCAACATCGGCGTGCGCGTGATCAAGACGAAAGTCTCGACCGACGGGTTCATCGCCCAGACGCCGCAAGTCATCATCGGCGGCCAGCCGGGCAACGGGCCGATCTCCTACGTCGCGCTGGGCGTGAACTCCAGCTATACCAAGGCCTTGCCCAGCCTGAACCTGCGTTATCACTTCAACGACAAGCTGCAATTGCGCCTGGCCGCGTCGAAGGGGCTGACCCGGCCCGACTTCTCGCAGCTCAATCCCAACATCAATATCGTCGAGTTCAATTCGGGCAGCGGGTTGCGCACGGCCTCCAGCGGCAATCCGTTCCTGCGTCCGCTGGAAGCCAAGCAGTTCGACGCATCGCTGGAATGGTACTTCTCGCAGACCGGATCGCTCTATGGCGCGGCGTTCTACAAGAAGGTGGACGGCTTCATCGCCAATATCACCAGCACCGAGACTTACGATTTCGGCAACGGCCCGTTCAACGTCGACGTCACCCGCCCGCTCAACGGCGACAACGGCAAGATCAAGGGCTTCGAGATCGGCGGCAATACCTTCTTCGACTTCCTGCCCGGTTTGCTTTCCGGCTTCGGCGTCCAGGCGAACTTCACCTATGTCGACAGCAAGGCGCCCAGTCCCGATGCCGCCGACAACGAAGGCAACAAGCTGACGGTGCCGCTCGAACTGCTGTCCAAGTACAGTTACAATCTGATCGGCTTCTACGACAAGGGACCGCTCTCGGCGCGCGTGGCCTATAACTGGCGCAGCAAGTACGTGGTTACGACGCGCGGAAATGGTAGCGGTAACCTGCCAATCTTCAACGATGCACGCGGCCAGCTGGATGCGTCGATCACCTACACCGTGACGCCGAATTTCGCGCTCACCGTGGACGGGGTAAACCTGACCAATACCGAGAACCGGACGTATTACGGCATTCCCAGCAGGCCGCAGTCCAACGTGCTCAACGATCGCCGTATCAGCCTGACTGCGCGTCTGACCTACTGACAGGACAAGCGGCGAAAAGGAGAGCCCATGCGACAGGTTTTGCTCATCGATCTTGCGGAGGAAGCCGAAGCCATTGCGCGATACGAGGCCTGGCACGCGGCGGGCGCGGTTCCCGGCGCGGTAGTGAACGGCATTCGTGCCGCGCAGGTCCGCGACATGGAAATCTATCGAACGGGGAACCGGCTGGTCATGATCATGGAAACCGATCCCGGTTTCGATCCTGCCGAAAAGGCCTCGGCGGACGCAGCGAATGTGGACGTTCAGGCATGGGAGAGCCTGATGGACAGCGTACAGCGTCCGCTCGCCTGGGCCTCCGCCGACTGCAAGTGGACTCCGGCCGCCCGCATCTTTTCCCTCCAAGACCAGCCCTGAGGATAAACCCGCACGATGCGTTCCGCTCCATTGCTGCTGGCCTGCGCCACGCTCTCCCTGAATACCGCGGCAGCAAAGGCGCAGGCCGATGTGCCGCATGTCGAAAGTCGTGGCGGGCGTCATGCCCTGATCGTCGACGGCGCACCGTTCCTGATGTTGGCGGGGCAGGTCAACAACAGCTCCAATTATCCGCAGCCGCTGCAATCCGCGTGGCCGGTTCTGGACCGGATTGGGGCGAATACGATTGAGGTGCCGATCGCCTGGGAGCAACTCGAACCGCGCGAGGGCACGTTCGACTTCAGCTTCGTGCAGACCCTGCTCGATGAGGCGCGCCGCCATGACAAGCGCGTCGTTCTCTTGTGGTTTGGCGCCTGGAAGAACACCGGGCTTGCGTACACGCCCGATTGGGTCAAGCTCGACAACCGTCGCTTTCCGCGCATGAAAAAGCCGGACGGCAGCGATCACGATGTGCTTTCCCCCCACGGCGCCGAAACGTTGCGGGCGGACAAACGGGCTTTCCTCGCGCTCATGACCTATTTGCGCGACCACGATCGGCAGAACACCGTGATCCTGGTGCAGCCCGAGAACGAGGTGGGGAGCTACCGCAACCCCCGCGATTACGGGCCGGCGGCACAGAAACTCTTTACAGGGCAGGTGCCCCCGGCCCTGTCGCGCAAGCTCGGCGGAAGTTCGGGCACCTGGAGCCAGGTCTTCGGCAGCAAGGCGGACCGGGCCTTCAACACCTGGTTCACGGCCCGCTACGTCGAGGAACTCGCCGCCGCGGGCAAGGCGATCAAGCCGCTGCCGATGTACGTCAATGCCGCGCTTTCCGATCCCTTCAAGGAACCGGACCCGCAAGGCGTGGCGAGCGGTGGGCCGCAGGGCGACGTGCTCGATATCTGGAAGGCGGCGGCGCCCTCGCTCGATTTCGCGGCGCCGGACATCTACGACCGCAAGAGCCGCAATGTGCTCAAGCATCTCGATCTCTACACCCGGCCTGACAATGCCCTGATGGTGCCGGAGATCGGCAATGCGCGAGAATATGCGCGCTACTTCTGGCCCGCTCTCGGACGCGGCGCGATCGGCTTTTCGCCCTTCGGCATGGATGGCAGCGACTATTTCAACTACCCGCTCGGCGCCAAGAGCTTCGACGAGGCCACGCTCGACGCCTTCGCCGCGAAGTACCGCGTGCTTTCGGGTGCGATGCGGGCCTGGGCGAAGATCGCGTTCGAAAACCCGACCTGGGGCGCCGCCAGGCCCGATGACGGTGCGGCACAGGAAACCACGATGGGGAGCTGGAAGATTACCGCCGCCTTCGGTCAATGGCAGTTCGGCCAGCGCGAGTGGTTTCCCGAAGCCGATCTTCCCGCCTGGGCTGCCGACCCGGTCGGCGGGCTGGCGGTCGCGCAGCTGTCGGCTGATACGTTCCTGTTGACCGGAGACCATGTGCGGGTGTCGTTTGCATCGGCCGCGGGCAGTCCGCCGAACGGGCTTATCGTCAAGGTCGAGGAAGGCCATTTCGACAAGGATCAATGGACCATGGATCGCGTGTGGAACGGCGACCAGACCGACTATGGCCTCAATCTCCCGGCGCGGCCGGTCTGGCTCAAGGTGACTATGGGTCGTTACCACTAGCTAGGGTCTATTGGCGACCGGTCAGTACTGTCGGCCAAGTCCGGTCGCGGCCCAGTAGGTTCCGCCCAGCAAGTGGGAGAGATAGGCCGGATCACGGTAGGCATCGCCGTTATGTCCGAGCGTGGTAACGAAAACGCGGCCCTTTTCGTAACGATGAGACCAAGCGACGGGATGATCCTTGCCCATCGGCCTGGCCACCTGTCCGGGCCAGATGCGGGTGGGATCGTAGCTTGTCTCGTCGACCTTGAGCACCGGTTCGATCTTCACGCCGTGGGGGTTCGCCGTCACGTAGAATTCGTCGCTCCAGATCCAGCGCGAGGGGAGGCCGAACGTTGCCGGAAATCCCGGATCGGCCGGTGTGACGACGCCGGTCTGGAACATCGGATGGATGACGAAGCTGCGGCCGACCAGTTTCTCGTACCAGGGCCAGTTGTCCGGTTGCATGATGAGGGCGCGGTGGACGATCACGGCGTTGCCGCCGCCGCGCATGTAGTTCTCGAAGTTCTGCCGCTGGGCCGGGTTCAGCTCTTCGCCGGGCGTGTTCAGGAATAGGACGGCGGCGTATCGCTGCAAGTCGCCTTCGAAGACTTTCGGGTCGTTGGTGAAAGTCAGGTCGAAATCGTGGAGCCGGGCAAGGCGCTCCAGGCTTTCGCGCGCTATGGGAATGTACTCGTAGTGGTACTTGTTCGGGATGGCGAGGACGAGCAGCCGATACTGCGCCTCGGCCCAGGCGCTTGCGGGCATGGCCAGGGCGAGAAGAAGCAGAAGCGCCCGGATCATGCGCGTCATTGCACCAGACTCGCGGCATAGAGCGCATGATGGCCGAGCACGTATAGCGTCCGCTGATCGGGGCCGCCGAACAGGAGTTGCAGGGGGCGCTCGGGCACGTCGATCCGTCCGATTTCACGGCCTTCGGGCGAGTAGACGAAGACCTGGCCATTGGCGACATAGACGCGGCCTTCGGCATCCTTGGTCACGCCTTCTCCGCCGCGTTCGGCGAAAGGCTTCAGACCGGTGACCGTCCCGCCTGCGCCTACCGTGCCGCTGTAGGTGCGGTTTTCCGAAGCATTGGTCAGGAACACCCGCTCGCCCGGCCTGGCCTGAATGAAGCCGTAAGTGTCCAGCGAGTCCGAGAAGCGCAAGCCCCTGTGATCGGACGGTCCCTGCGCGAAGACACGCCAGGCGGGCAGCACCACGCTCCCGTCCGGCGAGGCATATTCCTGCGCCTGTTGCCGTGCCATGTTGCGCGTGAACATCTCGGCAAGCGTCGTGAACCGGTAAGACTTCGGATCTATCTGGTCCTTGAACTCGCCGTTGATCCACCAGTTGACCGGCAGTATCGTTGCGGCGGTGGTGGAGGATTTGGCGGAGCGCGGTGCGATGACCGTCAGTTCGGCGTCGGGCGATCCCGGCCTCAGACTGTAGACGGTGCCGTTGCGCCCGAACGAGGACAAGACCAGCAGGTTGCCCGAGCGGTCGACCGTCAGGTTGACGGGATCGAGGGCGGCGTCGCGCACGATTTCCAGCTTGCGATCGTCCGACCAGCTCCAGATGCGCTGGAACTGGCGGTCGATGAAGTAGAGCTTGCCCGCCGCATCCACCGCGCCGCCGCCGATGGAGTGGAAGCCGTCCGCCAACCTCTCGACGCGGGCGCCTTCGAATGTCGCGGGAGTAACCGGGGCGGGCGAGGCGGTCACGTCCAGCACCGAGAATTCGCGTTCGCGCACGTCGAGGCCGTGGGTCACGTCGCGCAGGGCGTTCTCGAAGGGGAACTTGGTGAGGCGCAGGAACGTGGCGCAGCCGTTCTCGTCGCACGTGCCGAGACCGCTCTCGGCATTCACATGGACATTGCGGAAGCGGATGTCGTGCGAATTGTAGAGCGTGACGGCGGCAGGGGCCGCCTTGCGGGTGCGGGTGACGCGATAGGCGTGGAGGTTGGCGACCAGGATATTGCTGGAATCGCGGATCTCCAATGCGACGGCATCGCCGCTTTCGCCCGCCTCGCCCTCGGTCTGCGGGGCGAGCAGTTCCCAGTTGGAGACGCGGTTGAGACCGATCTCGGTGCGGACGTGGTGCTCGACCGAGGCCTGGATCAGGCGGCCGGGGGTCTGGGTGTCGGAGATCAGGATGCCGGGGTTGGCGAAAGTGCTCGGACTCCAGATGTTGGCGAATGTGCCGCCGCCGCCCTGCGTCACCCAGAGGCTGGCATATTGCCCGTCCCAGCGACGGGAGGCGTCGGGATCGGCGGTGGCATTGTTGTTGTAGGGATCGATCCGCGTCCCGTCGAAACGGTTGGTGCCGTGGCCGCCCTGGAACTTGACGTCGTTGACCATCGAGTGGGCGCCCGCCTTCCAGAGCAGGGCCGTGGCACGCGGGTTGTTGCCGCTGGTGTTCAGTCCGATGCCGGCGACGATCGCCTCACCACCCGAGGCGCTTTCCACCAGTGCCTTCGGCGCGCCGATGCCTGCATAGGCGGGCGAGCCGTCCGGCAGGACGATCTGCGTCAGGCTGGGATGAAGGCCGATCAGCACCGAATCCGGACGCAGGCGCAAAGTGTCGCTGACTTTGTAGAACCCGGCGGGCAGGTAGACCACGCGGTGGGTGTCGATGGCCTTCTGTAGCGCGGCGGTATCGTCGGCCTCATTGTCTCCCTTGGCACCGAGCCTGCGGACGCTCACCCAGTCGGAGACCGGCGGTAGCGCCCTGATGGCGGGCGCGGCAGGCGCGGGCAGGCCGGAGATCGCCTCGGCATCGACTTGCGTGCGGTATTCACCCATCTTGCCGAACGCGGGCAGCGTCAGGCCATGGGTGAATGCGGTGACCTTGTAGCTCTCTCCCTTGCCGGAAACCGTCTTCCCGCTCTCGCGAAAGCGGGCGAAAACGGGTGTGTGGGCGGCCACTGCGTTCTGGAAGCCGACCTGGGTGTAGACGTTGTTCTCGTTCGAGACGATCACGCCTGCCTTGGAGACGTTCTCGAACCGCAGGTCCTGTCCCCAGAGCCAGTCGCCGTAGCCCTTGTCGATCTCGATACCGACCGGAGTATCGCGGATCGAGACGTTGAGCAGGGTCAGCCCCGCCTCGTGTTCGCGAACGGCGGCGTCGCGCTGGCCCTCGAACGTGGAATCCACCAGCGCGAAAGGCCAGGCGGGTGAGGGCTTTTCGGCGAGAATGCCGTAGCGACCACCGCGAAAGTGCAGGTCCTCGGCCTCGTTGGCGACATGATAAAGTCCGGCGAGGCCAGAGCCGATGTCGAAATCGACATGGCTGACGAAGCTGTGCTGGGCCGCGTGGAAGCGGATCGCGGTGGCGGCAGGGTTGCCGTCCAGGATGCGGAAATCGATATTGCCGAGCGCCGAATAGAACGTGCCGGGGTTGGCGTCTGCCACGTCCTTGTTGAACGGTACGGAGCCGGGCGGGGGAAACGCCACTTCGCGGGCGTCCTTGGGATCGCGTTCCCGCGCCGAGCCTGCAAAGACGAGCATATGCGCCACGCCGCGCTGGAAACCGGGGGTCTTCGCGCCGAGGAGGATGACGGGCCGTTTCTCGCCCACGCCGAGGATGCGCACGCCGGGCCAGAGGAACAGCGTGCGGCTGATGCGATAGGTGCCCTGCGGCAGGAACACGATGCCGCCGCCCACGCCCTTGCCTGCCGCTCCCTGCGCGGCCTTGTCGATCGCCTGCTGGATCGCGGCGGTATCGTCAGTGCGACCATCTCCCCTCGCCGCAACGGTGACGGCCGCGGGTTCGTCCGGCATTGTCGTATAGACGGAAGGCGATGCGACGAGCGGCGCGGCGGCGAGCAGTGTCAGCATCGCCGTGGAGGCTGCCAGGATCGCGCGCTTCATGTATTCTCTCCGTATGCTGATCGTTTGCTGCGGAGGCTTCGACAAGCTCAGCCTGGGCGGGTTTAGCGATTGTGACACTACTTCCGCTCACCCTGAGCTTGTCGAAGGGTCAGGCTGGACCTGTCGAAGCCCCTTGCGTTTTTACGCTGACAGATGGACGGGTCCCGGCTCTCGCCGGGACGACACCAGTTGTCAGAAATTGAAGCGAATGCCTGCGCGGTAGATCCGTCCCAGCGTGTCGTAGAGTGCCGGGTTGATGTCGAGACCGGTGTTGGTCTGCGGTGCCGCGACGGGATCCTTGTCGAACAGGTTGTCGATCTTGCCGTAGAACTGGAGGTTCTCGCCGAACTTGATCGTAGCGCCGACGTCCACGTAGAAGGCGCCCTTCATCGTGTTGTAGTCGATCGTCGGGTGATTGCCGGTGGAAGCCGGGCAAGACGACTGGCAGACGACGTACTGGTTGCCGAATGTGCCGTCGCTGATCCAGCGCTCCTGCACAGTCAGGCTGAAGCGGTCGCTGTCGTAGGTCTGGACGGCCAGCCACTTCCAGTCGGGTGTTGCGCCGTTGTTGGCGCCCGCCTGGTCGATCGGATCGACGCCCGCAATGCCCGCGTTGACGATGAACTTCTGGATATGGGTGGCCAGTGCACGGACGGTGAAGTTGCCCGGCAGGCCCAGCGGCTGCTGCCACTGGTAGCTGGCCTCGATGTCGAAGCCGCTGGTCTTCCACGAGGCGAGGTTGAACGGTTGGACGTTGACGAAGTTTGTGCCCTGCGGACCGTCCAGCTGGAAGCCGCCGCAGAACGCCTGGTTGCCGTCGAAGCAGAAGCGCACGATCTGGTCGGCGGACAGGGTGGAGACCACGCCGTCGAGCTTGATGTGGTAGTAGTCGAACGAAAGGCTGAGGCCCGGCAGCCACGAGGGGCGCGACAGCACGATGCCCAGTTCGGTGTTGCGCGCCACTTCCGGTTTCAGGTTGGTGTTGCCGATCGTGTTCTGGAAGATCTGCACTGCCTGGTTGCGGAAGGGGTCGTTGAAGTTCGGCAAAGTGGTGACCGTCGGCGCGGCGAAGAGCTCGGAGAGGTTCGGCGCGCGCACGTCGCGCGAGGTCACGGCGCGCAAACGGATGCCGTCGAGGGGGGTATCCCAGGTGCCGCCGACCTTCCAGGTCCACACGGTGCCAGAAGTGCTGTAATGCGTGGCGCGCGCGGCGCCGTTGAGGTTGGCGCGGCCGAAACTGTCGCTGTTCAGCAGCGGCAGGTCGACTTCGACGTAACCTTCGTAGACCTCGTACTTGCCGCGACCGTTCTTATAGTTGCCCGCCGCCCAGTTGCTGCCGAGCGTGGAGTTGAGCAGCGGATCGGCCGGATAGTCGGCGCTGTTGGGGCTGCGGTCGGAGACGCCCGCGCCATAGGGGTCGGCGTTCACCCGGTAGAACTCGCGCCGGTACTCGCCGCCGAACGCCACCGAGACCGGGCCTGCCCAGGAATCGAAGGGACTGCCCGAGAGGTTGGCACTGAGGACGTCCTGCGTCAGCTTGGTATGCTGGAACGGTCCGTTGTCGTGCGGCGCGACATAGGCGAGGGCGGCGTCGGACGGTGCGAAATTGCCGAAGATGTTGATCGGCTGGCAGCCGTTGGCACGCGCCGCCGGATCGGCGCAGACGATGGCGCCGTTGAGGGTGATCGCATTGGTTGCCGCCACATAGCGGTTCTGAAGCACGATGTCGCGGACGCGGATGTCCGAGATGGTGATGCCGTGCTCATAGTAGGCATCGTAGTTCCACGAGGTTCCGGCGGCGTCGAATGCGCCTTTGAGGCCGCCGACGAAGCGGTACTGCTTTCGGTTCGTATAGACGTGCGGATCGGGGAACGAGGCGTTGCTGGTGCCGAAGCCGAAGCTGGTGATCCCGGCGGCGGCGCAGCGGTCGCGCACCAGTTGCGGCAGGAACGGATTGGCGCACTGCACCGTCAGCGAGGGCCTGCCGTAGCCGGGGCTGGGCTGGTTGTTGGTCTTCACCTGCGCAATGTTGACCGTGACATAAGCTTCGTTGTTCTCGGCAAAGTCGTAGCCGATGCGGCCATAGCCGTTGATGCGCTCCAGCGCGGACTTGAGCGAGGCGCCCGAGCCGGGCGCGCCGGACAGATCGCCGCCTTCGCAGAAGCTATTGCCGCGATAGCAGTTGCTGACCTGCCCGTTGCCCAGTGGCTGGCCGTTCGATCCGTAGTTGAAGTTGTAGGGCGTGCCGTTGGCGTCGAAGGCGATGCCCTGAAGCGGGCCGTTGTTGATCAGGCCGTAGCGGGCATACTGGTAGGGCTGGGCGTAGTCGCGGTAGTTGAACTGCGGCAACCCGTTGTTGGTCTGGCCGGTGTTCATCAGCGTGGTGGCGCGATACCAGTCGCGGCTGCCGGCAAGGTCGGTGCCGAAGTCGCCCGCGCCGACGCCGCCTTCGTGGTCGTATTCGCCGCTGACGACGACATGGAGACGGTCGTCGAGGAACGACTTGCCCCATGCCGCCTGCACCAGCGCGGTCTCGTCGTCGCCGTACTTGGTGATGCTGCCGAGGATATTGCCCTTGAAGCCTTCGAACCGGGTATCGGTGATGAAGTTGACCACACCGCCGACCGCATCGGAGCCATAGGACGCGGAAGCGCCGCCCGTCACCACGTCCACGCGCTTGACGAGCAGTTGCGGGAACATGGAAATGTCAGGCACGCCGGTCACGTTGGCACCGACCACGCGCTGCCCGTCGAGCAGGGTCAGCGTGCGGATCGGCTGGAGACCGCGCAGCGAGAAGGAGCTGAGGCCTTGTTGCCCGCTCGATGTGCTGAACGTGCCTGTCGAGGCGCCGGTCGAACCCTGGAGCGAGGGCAACTGCGCGATCGTGGTGAAGATGTTGGGCTGGGCGTTCGCGGTGATCTGCTCTTCGCCGATCACGGTCGTGGGCGTCGGTGCGTTGAAGCCGCTGGTGGTGATGCGCGAGCCGGTGACGACGATTTCCGCCGCCTGACGTTCGGAGACAGGCTCGGCCGGTGCAGGCGGCTGCGGGTTCTGCTCCTGCGCGTGGGCTTGGGTTGCGGCCGCGCCGACAAGCGATACGGCGACAAGCGCGACGAGGCTGGCCCCGGCGCGCTGGCGGTGAATAATGCTCCTCACTTTCATCGATCTTCCCCTCTTCCTTCCGGACCGCTTCTTTGTCAGGGCGGCCGTCTATTCTCTTGTGGTTGCTGCGTAGAGTGCGTGGTGCGTCAGGATGAACAACGTGGTGCCGTCGGCGCCGCCGAACAGGATCTGGAGCGGTCGCTCAGGCACGTCGATGCGGCCCTGCGGCTTTCCGTCCGGCGCGTAGATATAGACCTGGCCGTTGGCGACGTAGACCCGGCCCTGCCGGTCGACCGCGACGCTCTCGCCGCCGCGATCGGCGAAAGGCTTGAGGCCCTGCAACGCGCCGCCCTTGCCGACCGTGGCGCTGTAGGTCCTGTTTTCCGAACCGTTGGTGACGAAGACCCGCTCTCCCGGACGGCCGGAGATCAGTCCGTTGGCATTGAGGCTGTGGGACCACCGCCAGCCGACATGATCGACCGGCCCCTGCTGCCACACGCGGAAGGCGGGAAGCGCGAGGCTGCCGTCCGGCGAGACATATTCCTGCGCCTTGGCCGAACCGGCATCCTGCGCGAAGAGTTCGGTCAGCGTGGTGAACTGGTAGGTCTTGTGGTCGAGCTGGTCGCGGAATTCGCCGTTGACCCACCAGTTGACCGGAACCAGCGTTTCGGCGGCAGGCTTGTCGCGCACGGGCGTTGGCGCGATCACGGTCATCTGGTCCTTGGGACCGGCGGGATCGATCGAATAGACGCCGCCTTTGGCGCCGAGTGAGGATAGCACCAGCAGATGGCCGGAGGCGTCCACGGCCAGGTTCACCGGATCGAGCGCATTGTCGCGCACCACTTCCAGACCGCGCTCGCCGGTCCAGCGATGGATGCGCTGGAAGCGGCGGTCGATGAAGTAGAGCGTGCCCTTGGCATCGGTCGCCGCTCCGGAAATCGACCAGAAGCCGTCAGCCAGCTTTTCTACAGGCACGGCAGATGTCGCAGCGGCGGTGGCAGCGGTGCTGCTTTTCCCGATATCGAGGCTGGCGAACTCGCGCTCGCGCACCAGGCTCCTGCCGGTTACATCCTCGATGGCGTTGTCGAAAGGATACTTGCTGGCGCGCAGGAAGGTGCCGCAGCCTTCGTCGTCGCACGTGGCGTAGCCGCTCTCGCCGTTGACGTGGACGTTGCGGAAGCGGATCTCGCCGGAGTTGAACAGCTTCGCCGCGCTGAGAGCCGGGTGATAGCTGCGGGTCACGCGGTAGGCGTGGTAATTGGCGAAGAGGAGATTGCGCGAATTGCGGATCTCCAGCGAGACGGCATCCGGGCCGTCGCCCACTTCCTGCTCGGTCTGCGGGGCGAGGAACTCCCAGTTCCGCACGTTGTCGAGCACGATCTCGTTGCGGGCGTGATGCTCGACAGACATCTCGTAGACGTGGCCGGGGGTCTCGGTGTCCGTCACCATGAACCCGGCCTGCGCAAAAGTGTTCGGGCTCCATACGTCGGCAAAGGTACCGCCGCCGCCGTCCACCCAGATGCTGGGATATTGCGCGTCCCAGCGCCCGTCCGAAACCGGATCGCCGCTGCGGGCGGAGAGCGAACCCAGCGGCTTGCCGTCGGCGGTCGGGGTGCCGCCGCCGCCCATGATCTTCACGTCCTCGACGAGGCTGTTCTCGCCCGAGCGCCAGAGGAGCGCGGCGGCGCGCGGGTTGACGCGCCCGGTGAACAGGCCGAGGCCCGAGACGATGTTATCGCCGCCGCGCGGGCTTTCGAGGATCGGCAGGGCCGCGCCGAGACCGGCATGGGCGGCATTGCCGTCCGGAATGTAGAGCTGAGTCATCGCGGGGTGCAGGCCGATCAGCACGCTGTCGGGGCGCAAGGTCAGGCGGTTCGTCACCTTGTAGAAGCCCGCAGGGAAATAGAGCACCCGGTTCGCGTCGATGGCGCGCTGGATCGCGGCGGTATCATCGGCCTTGCCGTCGCCCACGACGCCCTGGGTATGCACGTCGACCCAGTCCGTCATCGGTGGCAGGTCGCGGATCGCGCCCTTGCGCGCGGCTGGCAGGGCAGGGAGACCCTCGATCTCGGCCCTGGTCGCATAGGCGCCGTCGCTGCCGAGCGTGGGAACCGCGAGGCCGTAGGAGAAATCGGAGACCTTGTAGGCCGCCCCTTTGCCCGCCACGGTGCGCCCGCTGTCGCGGAAACGGGCAAAGACGGGCGTGCCGCTGGCAAGCGCGTTCTCGAAGCCGATCTGGGTGAAGACGTTGTTTTCGTTCGAGATGACCACCGCCGCCTTGCCGACGTTCTCGAAGCGCACGTCCTTGCCCCAGAGAGAGTCGCCGTAGCCGCGATCCACCTCGATCCCGACCGGCGTGTCGCGGATCGAGACGTTGACCATGGTCAGCCCGACTTCGTGCTCGCGGATGGCGGCATCGCGCTGGCCGTCGAAACTGGAATCGAGCAGGGTGAACTGCCAGGCGGGAGAGGTCTTCTCGGTGACGATACCGTAGCGGCCGCCGTGGAAATGGACGTTCTCGATGACGTTTCCGGCCTGATAGACCCCGGCGAAGGCCGAACCCAGGCGGAAGTCCATGTGGCTGAGGAAGGCATGCTGGGCCATGCGGAAGCGGACCCCGGCGGCGGCGGGATTGCCTTCGCCGATCTCGATGTCGAGATTGCTCATGGCCGAGTAGAACGTGCCGGAATTGGCGTCTCGCACCGTCTTGTTGCGCGGCACGACGGTCGGGACCGGGACAGGTACCTGGCCGACCGCGTACTGGTCGTCTCCGGCGAAGACGATCATCGTCGAGACGCCTTTCTGGAAGCCCGGCGTGCGCGGTGCCAGAACGATGGTCGGGCGCTCCTGTCCGACTCCGTAGACCCTCACGCCTGCGGGCACCACCAGAGTGTGGGTGATGCGGTAGCGGCCCGAAGGCAGGAACACCATGCCGTGGCCGCCAGCGTCGCGGGACTTGTCGAGCGCGTCCTGAATGGCTGCGGTATCGTCGGTGCGCCCGTCGCCGCTGGCCTTCACGGTGATGGCGCGGGGTTCGGCGGGAGCGACGGGAAAGACCGAGGGACCGGACGCATGCGCGCTGCCGAGGGGAACGAGCGCGCTTGCCGCCAGCAGGCCCGCCATCATTCCGCTGCGTCCGATCATTGCCGTCTCCCTGTCGGTTCGTTCTCGCGCCTTTTGCTAAAGGGAGCGGGCAGGCTTGGCACTTGCGACAAAGGTCGTAGTTCCCAGTCGGCGGTCGGGGCTTCTATAGCTCGCCCATCATCGCGATGGGCCTTGCGCCGTCGCCGGGCTGCAAGGACCCCGTTTTGCCAAAATCCTCAGAAAGCGCCGCTTTTTCGCGAGGCGCGATCATCGTCATGGGTGTAAGCGGCTGCGGCAAGTCGACCCTTGGGGCATTGCTCGCCGAAGCGCTGGACTGCACCTTTCTCGAAGGCGATTCGTTCCATGCCCCCGAGGCGGTGGCGAAGATGCGCGCAGGCCGGCCCCTGACCGATGAGGACCGCTGGCCCTGGCTGGACCGGCTGGGCGCGGCGGCCGTAGCTTCGGTTTCGGAGAAGGGGCGGGTGGTGGTCGCCTGCTCGGCGCTGCGGCTCGCCTATCGCGACCGCCTGCGCGCAGCGATCGGTGCGGGTGCGCATTTCGTGCTGCTGGAAACGAGCCGCGAGAATCTCTTCGCGCGGCTGGAGAACCGCCCCGGCCACTACATGCCCGCAAGCTTGCTGGACAGCCAGCTCGCCACGCTCGAAGTGCCGCTGGACGGCGAGCAGGCCGTGGTGTTGGCAAGCGAGCAGCCGCCTGAAACCCTGCGCGACACCGTGCTGCGGAGACTGCGTTCGGACTGAAACGCCCTCAGGGCATCAGGCGACGGCGGCCTTCCCACAGGTGCCAGCGCATCGCCAGCGCCGCACCTTCGGCGTCCTGCGCACGGATGGCGGCGACGATCACTTCGTGCTCGCGCAGCATCGTGGCGATGACTTCGGGCGGGCGTGAACGCGAGATGTCGACGCCCGCGCGCATGACCTTCTCGACATCCGACCAGAGCGCATCGAAAGCGATCAGGAACGCGGGATTGCCCGTCGCGGCGGCGATACGGCGATGCAGTTCCATGTCCTCGGCATGGGCGGGAGCGTTGGAGAGAAGCGCTTCGCGCAGCATCTCCATGCCCTCCTCGACATGGGCCATCTCCATCGACGTCCGCCGGGTCGCGGCCAGACGGCAGGCTTCCGCTTCCAGCACGAAGCGCACTTCGTAGCTGCCCAGCGTCGCCGGAAGCTCGCTCATCGGCATGAAGGCAGCGAGCCGGTCCGAGGGGCGGCTCTTGACGAACGAGCCGGCCCCGCGCCGCGCCTCGGTAATGCCGTCGGAGGCCAGCCGAACCAGCGCCTCGCGCACGATGGCGCGCGACACGCCGAACATTTCGGCCAGCCGCGCCTCCGAAGGCAGGCGCGCGCCGACCTCCAGATCCTTCGACTTTATGATCTCGACGATGCCCGCATAGGCATGGTCGGAAAGCCGTGCCTGGTTCATCGAAACTCCTGCCTGCTCATCATGCCGCCCCGATTGTTAGATGATGCTGCTCGCCGCAAGCACCAGCAGCAGGCCGACCACAGCGACGACTGTCTCCATGATAGACCAGGTGCGGAAGGTGCCGGGCATGTCGGTGCCGAGATAGCTCTTCACCAGCCAGAAGCCGGGATCGTTGACGTGCGAGAAGAACAGCGATCCGGCACCGATGGCGAGCACCATCCATTCGGGCGCGACGCCGGAGGCGGCCACGAGGCCCTCCATCACGCCCGCCGTGGTAATCGTGGCGACGGTTGCCGAGCCGGTCGCGAGACGGATGCAGACCGAAACGCCCCAGGCCAGCAGGATCGGGGAGATCGCGCCGTCGCCCGCCAGACGGACCAGCATGTCCGAAAGGCCCGCCGTCACGAGCACCTGTTTCAGCGCGCCGCCTGCACCGATCGCCAGCAGGATGCCGCCGGCAGGCGCCATGGCTTCCACCCAGATCGCATCCTGGATGCGGTGCTCGCCCAGACGTCCGCCGAACAGCAGCGGCAGGGCGAAGAGGTTGGCGAGCAGCAAGGCGATCACCGGGTCGCTGATCCAGGTGAGCCAGGCCAGTCCAGCGGCGATTCCGGGAGGGGCGATCGCGACGGCTTGCCCGGCAGCGATCAGCACCACCGGCAGCAGCACGGCGGTCAGGGCGCGGGGGACCGAGGGTGTCGGCACGTCCATCGTCTCGGGCGCGAGCAGGGGCGGGCTGAGCTTGACCCCGCGCGCGGTGAAGCGTGCGAGCACCGGCCCGGCAATGATCGCCGTGGGAATGCCGACCAGCAGGCCATAGGCGAGCGTCAGTCCGAGGTTCGCGCCGAGGGCATTGACGGCCAACAGCGGCCCCGGATGCGGCGGCACAAGGGCATGGACGACCGAAAGACCGGAAAGGGCAGGGAGCATCAGCCGCAGCTTGGATTCGTCGTCATCCATGCCCTTGGGCAGGGCGGCGGCGGCGGAAGCCACGATCGGCAGCAGCAGGACTAGGCCGGTCTCGAAGAACAGCGGCAGGCCGATCAGCAGCGCTGTGAACAGGCTGGCCCAGGGAGCGCCCTTTACGCCTGATATGCGCAATGCGGCATGGGCCAGACCGGCGGCGCCGTTTGAGAGCTGCAGCATGGCGCCAAGGCCGAGGCCCAGCGCGACCACCAGCCCGGTCCCCCCCAGGATTGCCCCTGCGCCTTTCTCGACCGACTTGGCAGTCTCCTCCAGCGGTATCCCGGCGAGAATGCCGACCGTGAAGGCGCCGCAGAGCAGCCCGACGAAAGGATGGAGCCGCCCGCGCACGATCAGTGCGATGGACAGCGCTATGCCGGTCACGGCGGAAAGGATCAGCCGGATGTCTTCCGGGGTCATGGTCGGGTCGATCCCGCGCTGCGCGATTCGGGTTTCGCAACGGCTGCATGCTTGCTCGGGCCGAACGGCCACGCTCGACGAAATGATGGCGTCATCCCTCGCCTCTCCCTTGTTCACACTGTTGTCGGGGGTGGCAATGCCAACCCAAATCTGTTGGACAGGTTATAGCTTGAAGATCGCTGTATTCTACAAAAATTAAGTCGTAGGCGAAGATTTTGCTTGAACCTGTCTGACCGATTCCGGTATTGCTCCTGTGAACGAACTCCGGTGCGGCGGGTCTTCGATTCAGGGCGGCACCACAAGAATCGAGTCAGTCAGGGAGAAAAGGGATGCACCTCGTTGCAGATCTGTGCACGGTTCCCGCCAGCCAGGATGTCGCCGCGCGCGACCTTTCGGCAGCGACCCTCCATTTTACGCCTACCCAGCTCAAGGTCCTGCGCTGCGTTCGTTCGGGGCTGCTGAACAAGCAGATCGCCTACGAACTCGGCATGGCCGAAGCGACGGTTAAAGTTCACATGACGGCGCTGATGCGCAAGCTCAACGTGCGCAACCGCACGCAAGTGGCGATAGCCGCCGGACAACTGGCGCGCGCCTGATCTCGCAGGAGGGATGGGTTATGGGATCGCGGCGCGAAATTCTCGGTATCGGTGCGGGCATGGCGGCGGCGGGCCTGAGCCCCGGCTTCGCTTCCAGGGCGTTTGCGGCAGAAGGCAGGAACGGCCGCAAGATCGGCTATGCTGTTGTCGGATTGGGCTATTATGCCACGCGCCAGATCATGCCGAACTTTGCCGGATGCGAACACTCGCGGCTGGTCGCACTGGTCAGCGGTACACCCGCCAAGTTGGAGCAATATGGCGCGCAATACGGTATTCCAAAAACTCATCGTTACAGTTACGCGCAGTTCGACTCCCTTCGCGACAACCCGGATATCGATGCCGTCTACATAGTCCTGCCCAATAGTCTCCATGCCGAATACTCAATTCGCGCGGCGCAGGCGGGAAAGCACGTCCTTTGCGAAAAGCCGATGGCGACGTCGGCGGCGGAATGCCAGGCGATGATCGCCGCCTGCAGCAAGGCCGGGAAGAAGCTGATGATCGGCTATCGCTCGCGGTTCGAGCCTTACAACCGGCTCGCCATCGAGCTGGCGCGCGGCGGTCATGTCGGCCCGACACGGCTCATCACCGCCGAGCATGGCTTTCCCATTCAGCCCGGCCAATGGCGACTGGACAAGCCGCTTTCCGGTGGCGGCTCGATGATGGATATCGGCATCTACAGTCTCAACGCGGCCCGTTATCTGACCGGCGAGGAGCCGGTCGAAGTGAGCGCGGTGGAATCGACCGACCGCTCCGATCCGCGCTTCGCCACGGTCGAGGATCGCATCAGTTTCGTGCTGCGTTTCCCGTCCGGCATTCAGGCCAACTGCATCTCCAGCTACAGTTCCGCGCACAACGGCTACCGCGTGATCGGCACGCAGGGCTGGATCGGGATGGAACCGGCCACGCCCTATACCGGTCAGACGATGACGATCCGCAAGGACAGTGTCACCGCGCCGAGGACACTGCCGCCGCCGACACGAAACCAGTTCGCGGCACAGCTCGATCACCTGTCGGAATGCGTGCAGTCCGGCGCGACGCCGATCGTTTCCGGTGAGGAAGGATTGGCGGACATGCGGATCATCGAAGCGATCTACCGTTCGGCGGCGGAACGTCGTCATATCGGACTGACGGCATGACCGACCGCCGTGGCGTGTTGGCCGGTCTTGCTGCCATGCCCTTGCTTTATGCGACGCGGGCTGCGGCAAAAGAGCCTTTTGGAACCGTGCGGCGCCTCGATCCCGAACTAGGCCGTATCGTCGCGCCGGGGGCCTCGATCCGCCGCCTCGCTTGGGGATTTCGCTGGGCGGAAGGCCCGGTCTGGGTTCCGGGCGAGAATGGCCTGCTGTTTACCGATCCGCCCGCCAATACGGTCCATCGCTGGAGTGAAGCCAAGGGCGTGGAAGTGTTCCTGCGCCCATCGGGCCTTCAGACGGCCGTGCCCGCCAGCATTCGCGAACCTGGCCTCAACGGCCTCGCACTGGATGCGGGCGGCGCCCTGATCGGCGCCGACAGCGGATCACGGGCGATCGTGCGGATCGACCTTAATTCCCGCAAGCGCACGACATTGGCGGATCGTTTCGAGGGCAAGCACTTCAACAGCCCCAACGATGTCTGCGTGGCGAAGTCCGGAGCGATCTACTTCACCGATCCCAGTTACGGACTGGCAGAAGGCGACGATTCCCCATTGCGCGAACTGGCGTTTTGCGGGCTTTACCGTCTGTCGCCGGATGGCAGGGTTGATCTGCTGGACCGCAGTCATCGTCGCCCCAATGGCGTGGCGCTTTCGCCGGATGAGCGCACGCTCTACCTCTCGTTGTCGGACGAAACCCAGCCGGAAGTGCTGGCCTATGGGCTCGGAGCGGACGGGATGCCGCGCGAGAGCCGCCGGTTCCTCGACATGAAAGCGCAGCTCGATGAGGGGCGTCCCGGCCTGCCGGACGGCATCAAGGTGGGCGCCTCGGGCCATGTCTTCGCGACGGGGCCTGGCGGCGTTCATGTCTGCACAGCTGAAGCGCGCGTGCTCGGGGTCATCGAGACCGGGAAGGCCATCGCCAATTGCAGCATAGGACAGGGAGGCCAGTCGCTGTTCCTGACATCGTCCGACAGTTTGGCGGTAATACCCCTGCTGCGTTCATGAAGCCAGGTTCGAACGACTGACGCCTGGAATGCCGGGGAGCACAGGTCCTCCCCGGCATTTCGTTGTCAGGCGGCAGACGACTTGCGCGCCGTCACCCAGTCATCGACGACGCGTTCGAGAACCGTCAGCGGCATGCCGCCACCGGCCAGCGCCGTGTCGTGGAAGCCGCGAATGTCGAAGCGGTCGCCCAGCGCCGCCTTCGCCTTCTCGCGCAGGCGCACCCATTCGTTGTGTCCGACCTTGTAGGCGCAGGCCTGGCCCGGCCAACTGCAATAGCGATCGATTTCCGAGGTCGCCCCGCCTTCCGCCCGGCCGGTATTGTCGATGAAGTAGCGGATCGCCTGCTCGCGGCTCCAGCCCTTGGCATGGATGCCGGTGTCGACGACCAGACGCACCGCCCGGAACAGCAGGCTCTGGTAGAAGCCGACCCGGCCCAGGGGATCGTTATCATAGGCGCCCAGTTCGTCGGCCAGTTGCTCGGCATAGAGTCCCCAGCCTTCGGAATAGCTGGAGAAGAACAGCAGGTTCATCAGCTTGGGCGCCGCCGGGCTTTCCTGCTGGAGCGCGATTTGCAGGTGGTGGCCCGGGATCGCCTCGTGATAGGTCAGGGTGGGAAGGCCGAACTTGGGCCAGTTGGCGGTGTCGGTCAGGTTGATCCAGTAGATGCCCGGACGCGTGCCGTCGAGGCTGGGCGAATTGTAATAACCCTGCGATGCGCCTTCCTGGATTTCGGGCGGTACGCGTTTGATCTCAACGCCGGACTTGGGCAGGCGGCCGAAGGCCTTGGGCAAGAGCGCGTGCATCGCCGCCATCTGTTCGTTGAGATGGGCGATCAGTTCCACTTTTGCGGCGTCGGTGTTGGGATAGACATTGGCGGGGTTGGCGATCAGTTCGGCCATGCGCGCGCCGACCGTCCCCTGGGTGAACCCCTGCGACTTCAACAAGGCGTCCGAGCGGGCCGTGAGGTCCGCGACCTGCTCCAGCCCGATGCGATGGATTTCCTCGGCGGAGAGCCGGGTCGTGGTGATGTAGTTCAGGCTATTGGCATAGTACTGCGCGCCTTGTGGCAGGCGTGAGACAGACGCGTCATGACCGGCCTTGGGCTGGACGGCCTTGAGGGCGTCGTTCTGCCGCTGGAGGGCCGGATAGACCCGCTCGGCGACCAGCCTGCGGACACGGTCGCCCCAATCGCCGGGGATCGACTGTTCGTGCGTACGCCGGACGATCGACTGGACCAGCGTGGATTCTCCGGCAGCCGTCCCCAGCATCCCGGCCTGAAGGCCGATGGTCTTGGTCAGGATGAAGTCGGGCGGGATGACGCCGAGGCCGAAATCCTCGCGCATCCGGTCGGTTTCGGCATCGAGTACATCGGCGAAGTCATTCACGCGCGAGACATAAGCTTCCGCGTCGGCCGAGGTCTTGATCGTGTGCTGGTTGTCGAGAAAGTCACCGGTACTGAGGTAGGCACCACCGCCCTGGCTCACGCGATAGATTTGCGGCCATCCGCCCTGGCCGTAGGGGATGGCGTAAGTCCTGATGACGGCGTCGAGGTTTGCGGCGACCGTGTCGTAATAGATCGCGTCCTGCGCATTCAGCAAAGCCCTGTCGAGCGCGGAAAGTTGCGCGCGCGCGGTGCGGACGAGATAGCGGCTTTTTTCCTCTTCCGCGCGCGTGGGAACGGTCAGGCGGGACTTCAGAGCGGCGCGGGGGCCTGTGTCCAACCCCAGCTGCGTCGCAGTCTCGGGTGAAGCATCGACTTGGGCATTGAAGTATTTGTCCATAAATGCGGCAAGAGCGGGGTTCGCACCCGTCGGCGATGCGGATGCACGTGCGAGTACAGGTCCGGCGGCTACGACGGCGGCTCCCGCCGATGCGGACGAGAGGAAACGGCGACGATCGATCATGAAAGCTCCGGCATTTGGTTTATGACCGAAGCCTACGCCATGCGCCCGAGCGAATGCAAATGGAACGGGATGGCCCCAATTCCTTATCACGCTTGAATTTTGTCATCCGGGCTTGAGGGATAGCCGCAATGGAGGCGTATTGCCTTGCATGACGCCGAAAGACAGTTTCCATCGCGCCCTGCTTCGACGCAGGCATTTCCTGGCCCTTGGCGGTGCTTTTGCAGGTAGTCTTGGCGTGGCGGGACTGTTTCCGGCATGGGCGCGCAGCGGTACGCCGGGAATCGTCCACGCAACCACCGGTTCCGGCGTTCTGTCCGGCAATTCCATCGCGCTTCAGATCGGCGCGAGCCATTTCTCCACCGGCGGGCGTTCGGCCCATGCGGTGACTGTCAACGGCATGCTGCCCGCGCCGCTTTTGCGTCTGCGCGAAGGCGAGGCGGTGCGTATCGCCGTCACCAATCGCCTGAAGGAGCAGACTTCGGTCCACTGGCACGGGTTGCTGGTTCCCTTCCAGATGGACGGAGTGCCGGGCGTCAGCTTTCCCGGCATCGATCCGGGTGAGACCTTCGTTTACGAGTTCCCGCTCACCCATTCGGGGACATTCTGGTATCACTCGCACTCAGGAATGCAGGAGGCGGAAGGGCTGTTCGGCCCGATCGTGATCGATCCCGCCGGTACCGATCCGATCGCCTGCGACCGCGAGCATGTCCTGGTCCTGTCGGACTGGAGCCCGATCCATCCGCATGAGCAGATGCGCCGCCTGAAGATGATGGGCGGCTACTTCAACCGCCAGCGCCAGACGCTTGCGGGGCTGCTGGCAGGGAAGGACCAGTCGCTCGCCGACCGCCTCGCCTGGGGGAAGATGCGCATGGACGCGACCGATATCTCGGACGTGACCGGATCGACCTACAGTTTCCTCGTCAACGGCCATGGCAATGCCGAGAACTGGACCGGGCTGTTCGCACCGGGCGAGAAAGTGCGCCTGCGCGTCATCAACGCCTCGTCGATGACCAACTTCAACTTTCGCATCCCCGGCCTGCCGCTGACCGTGGTGGCGGCGGACGGCAATCCCCTCCAGCCGGTCGAGACCGACGAAGTGCAGATCGCCATTGCCGAGACCTACGACTTCATTGTCCAGCCTGGCACGGCTGAGAGCTACGGCGTGATCGCCGAGGCCATCGACCGTTCCGGCCAGGTCCGCGCGACATTAGCGCAGCGTCCGGGTCTTGTCGGCGAGACACCGAAGCTTCGTGAAAGGCCTGTGCTCACCATGCGCGACATGGGAATGGACATGAGCGGCGTGGATATGGGCGAGGGCGGGGTAATCGACCTCAGCAAGCCCGCCAACAGTTCGATGAGCGGTCATTCGATGTCGATGCGCGACCCTTCCGTCGCGCCGGGCGTGAAGATCGGGCCGGGTGTCGCCACGCTTTCGCCAATGCCGGTGGACCGGCTTGCCGACCGGCCGACCGGACTGGAAAGCGTCGACCACCGCGTGCTGACCTACGCCGACTTGCGCTCGCGCGACCCCAATCCCGATCCCCGCGTGCCGAGCCGCCAGGTCGACGTGCACCTGACCTCGAGCATGGAACGCTACATGTGGTCGATGGACGGTGAGGCGATGTCGGAAAACCCGTCACCGATCCCGTTCCGTCTCGGCGAGCGCGTACGCGTAAATCTCATCAACGACACGATGATGCCCCATCCGATCCACATTCACGGCCATTTCTTTGAATTGGTCAGCGGCGAGCCGGGAAACCGGGCCCGCAAGCATACCGTCAATGTGCTGCCGGGGGGCAAGGTTTCGTTCGATCTCACTGCCGATGCCGAAGGTGATTGGGCGTTCCACTGTCACATGCTGCTGCACATGCACGCGGGCATGATGCGCGTGGTGACCGTGCGCAAGGAGGCCCAAGCCTGATGGCGGGCCTTCTCCCGGTCCTCACCTCGCTGGTGCTGGCAAGTTCTCCGCTTGACGTACAGGCGCGGGAGATCGGCTCTATACAGCCTCAAGCCGACCAACATGCCGGAATGGATCACTCCGCCCACGCCGTGCCTGCAAACACCGTGCCTGACGAGCCGGGCGATGCTCCGCCACCGCCGGTTCCGTTCGATTTTCCTGCCGAGCGCTTTTTCCCCTCCGACCGCATGGCGGCCTCGCGCGTAGCGATGATGAAGGAAATGACGTTCAGGACCTTCGCACTTCAGGTCGACAAACTGGAATTTAGGACCGGCAGGGCTGGTGACGGCTTCGGCTGGGAAGGGCAGGCCTGGTACGGAGGCGACATCGACCGGATCGTGCTGGCCAGCGAAGGCGAAGGCACGTTCGGCGAGCGTGCCGAGCGCATTGAACTGGGTGCCTACTGGCGCCATGCGCTCGATCCTTGGTTCAACCTCCAACTCGGGATGCGGCAGGACTTCCGGCCCGATCCGCAGCGCACTTATGCGCTGATCGGCATCGAGGGACTGGCGCCTTACTGGTTCGAACTGCAAGGCCAGTTGCTCGTTTCGAACAAGGGCGACATTCATGCGCGCGGAAAGGCGGGCTATACGCAGCGCCTTACCCAGTCGCTGGTCGTCGAACCCGAGGCCGAGGTGGATTTCGCGTTTCAGGACGTATCGGTACTGAAAGTCGGCGCAGGTTTCGAGCGGCTCGAATTGGGCGCTCGGCTTCGCTACGAATGTAACCGTTCGCTTGCGCCCTACGTCGGCGTAAATTGGGAGCGCAAGCTGGGCGGAACGGCAGACTTAGCTCGGATCGCTGGCGAGAGTGTTTCCGGCGTTTCGGCAGTCTTTGGCGTGCGCGCGATGTTTTGATGCGCCGCTTCCAAGACAGAATGGCCTGAGGCCGAGCGGTCGCCCATTTTGGCTAACGACGACAGGGACCGTGTTTTTTTTGTCAGTCCAGCCTGATCTATGAGCTCGGTTTGTGAAATGCCGCTTTCCTGCAACCACATCGTCCCTGTGTAACACGGCGCGGCCGGGTGGTTAGCGAGAAACCCGACAGGCTTTCGGAGAGTAGAATGGTCAGGTATGGCCGGACAGGAATTAGGGGCGGGGCATCTCGAAGCTGCGGCAGATTTACCGGTGGCACCATATGCGTGTCGACAACCTCCAACGGTACTGAACGTTTTGTTCGGTCATGAGACTTGCTTGAGAGGCGGCGACGAACTGAGAGGAAGACCGACATGACAGACAACACCGCCTCCTCGCCATTGGCGCGCATGCCGGCGATTGATCCGCGCGCGCTGATGACGTTCCGCGTGGTCTGCGAAACCGGCTCGATCAGTGCGGCGGCGCGGATGCTGAACCTGTCGCAGCCTTCTGTGTCCAACACTATCGCCCTGCTGGAACGCCGCCTCGGCGTCGCCTTGTTCGAGCGGCGGCGCGGCGGGATCGTTCTCACCCGCGAAGGCGAAGTGCTGCGCCGTCCGGCCGAGGCGATGGCCCGCCTGCTTTCCGATGCGGTGAGCGACGTCGAGCATGCCCGCCACCACATCGCCGGACCGCTACGGATCGGCGGCACACCCGGCGCGCTGCTCACGCTGCTGCCCGGCGCGATCATGCGCGTGGAGGAAGCCGTTGGAGACTTCGCCCTGAGCGCGGTCGAGAAACCCGACGAACAACTGCTCGATATGTTGCGCAAGGGCGAGATCGAACTCGCCTTCGTCACTACCCGCATCCAGAACGTGCCCACCGACATGGTGGAAGTGACTTGCGCGCGCGATCCCTTCGCGCTGATCGTCGGCCCGCGCCATGCCGATCTGGGGAGCCGCGTCTCCTTGCGCGAGGTCGAGCATTACCCTTGGGTCCTGCCCGAGGCGCGCGGGGCATTCCGCCGTCAGGTCGACGCCCTGTTCATCGCCGCCGGTGTCTCGCTGCCGCGCACGACTATCCGCAGCGATTCGCTGCTCACCACCCGCGCCATCGTGCGCGAGACCGACCGCGTCACCGTGCTGCCGCGCACGGTCGCGCTCGACGGCGCTTCGGACGGTTCGATCCGGGCCATCACCATTCAGGAGGCGGTCTTCGAGCGCAGTGTCGGCGTGCTGCGTCTGGCGGGCCGCCGTCTTTCGCCACTGGCGGAAGCCACGTTACAGGCGCTACCCGACGTTCCATAGTTTTTGGCTATGGCAAATGGAAAACTCATTATTTTACTTGAGGGCCGATAGCGCGCTAAATCCTCCTCGAAAGACAAAAGACGGGAGAGAGCGATGCGGACCCTGATCCGCGATGTATCCATCTTCGACGGCAGCGGCAGCGCTCTCCAGACCGGCTCGGTGCTGGTAGATGGAGAGCGGATCTCCCGCGTTGCCTACGGTGACGACGCACTGGCGGGTGAAACCGCCGACGTGACCATTGACGGGCGCGGCAAGACGCTGATGCCGGGTCTGGTCGATGCGCACACGCACCTTACCTGGGGCTCTTCGGTCGAGAAGATCTACCACCAGTTCATCCTTCCGCCCGACGAGCTGAAGGTCGCGGCCTGGCGCAATGCGCGGGTGCTGCTCGATCACGGCTTCACCTCGATCTACTCGGCCGGCGCGCTGGGCGACATGATCGAGCCGGAACTCGCCGCGGCCATCGCGGCAGGCGAGACGCCGGGGCCGCGTATGGTGCCCTCCACCCTCGAACGCAGCCCGGAAGGCGAGGAAGGCGTCGATACCGGCGATGTGTTCAACGGCCGCGGGCCGGATGCGATGCGCAAGTTCGTGGCCTACTGCAAGGGCGAGGGCGTCCAGTCGATCAAGCTGGTGGTCTCCGGCGAGGATGCGCTGAAGCCCGGTTCGGCAATGCAGGTGCTCTACACGGCTGAGGAAATGCAGGCCGCCGGAGAAGCGACGCGCGAGGCGGGCATGTGGATCGCCACCCATGCCTATTCGCCCGAAGCCATCGGCCTCGCGCTCGATGCCGGTGCGCGTATTCTCTACCACGGCTCCTTTGCGGACGCGGCGACGGTCGACCGGATGGCGGCGGACAAGGCCAAGTTCTTCTATGCGCCCGGTCCCGGTGTTTCGGTGGCGGCGATCGAGGCCAATCCGCCGCCGCATGTCGACATGACGCACATGAAGGCCAGCGCGCATGAGCGCATGGGTCTTGAAGGCAAGCTGGTGCCCGAACTGAAGGCGCGCGGCGTGCGGATCCTGACCGGCGGCGACTACGGCTTTCCGTTCAATCCGCATGGCCGCAACGCCCGCGATCTGGAGCATTTCGTCCAGTACTACGGCTTCACCCCGGCCGAGGCCCTACGCTCCGCCACCCAGTACGGCGGCGAGCTGATGGGGCTCGAGGTCGGGCTGGTGAAACAGGGCTGGCTGGCCGATCTGCTGCTGGTCGACGGCGATCCCACGACGGACGTCGCGGTGCTGCAGGACAAGGACCGACTAACCATGATCTTGAAGGGCGGGGCGTTCCACAAGGCTCCCGCCGAGATCGAAGCAACAGAGTAACCAGGGGCTAAATCGATGTCGTACGACGCGGTTGTCGTAGGCTGCGGCCCGGTGGGCGCGTTGGCCGCGAACCTTCTCGGCCTGAAAGGGCTCAAGGTCCTGGTTCTCGAACGGGAACTGGAACACTATCCTCTGCCGCGCGCAGTCCATCTCGATCACGAGATGATGCGCCTGTTCCAGTCGGCCGGGGTGATCGACCGGGTCGAGGGCGACATGATCGCCACCGACGGCCACCTGCATGTCGGCGCCGACCACGGCGTGATCCGCTACATGGGCACCGTGGGCAAGCCGCGCCCGTTCGGCTGGGCCAACGACTACTTCTTCTACCAGCCTGAGCTGGAAGCGCACTTGCGCGAGTGCCTTGCGGACAAGGACAACGTCGAACTCGTGCTGGGCGCCACGTTCCTCGGCCTCAGGCAGGATGATGATGGCGTGACGGTCGACTACAGCGAGGACGGAGAAGTCCGCACCGTGCAGGCCCGCTGGGTGATCGCCTGCGACGGCGCCCGCAGTGCCGTGCGCAAGGCGCTGGGCGTCGTGCTGGACGATCTCGATTTCGAGGAGCCGTGGCTCGTCGTCGATGCCGAAGTGGAAGGGCCGGTCGCGTTTCCGCCGCTCTCCGGTGTGCCGGAGGGGGCCGATCTCCAGCGCCTCTCGGTGATGATGTGCGATCCTTCGCGCCCCGCCACCGTGGTTCCCGGCCGCCGCGACCATCGCCGCTGGGAGTTCATGCTGCTCCCCGGCGAGGACGATACCGCGATGATGGAGCCGGAAAAGGTGGCCGAACTGGTCGGTGCGTGGATGGCCGGTGTGCCGCATCGGATCGTGCGCGCCGCGACGTATCGCTTCCATGGCCTCGTCGCGCATCGGTGGCAGGTCGGCAACGTCTTCCTGGCCGGAGACGCCGCCCACCAGACGCCGCCGTTCTTCGGGCAGGGCATGTGCCATGGCCTGCGCGATGTCGCCAATCTGGCGTGGAAGATGGATGCGGTGGCCAACCACGGCGCCGACGCTTCCGTGCTGGGCACCTATCAGCGAGAGCGCGATCCGCATGTCCGCGCGGTGATCGGCGCGGCTGTTGCGGCCGGTCGCTACATCTGCGAACTTGATCCTGCCATGGCAGCTGCCCGCGATTCCCGCATCCGCGAGGAAGCGCGCCAGAAGGCCGGCGAGACCGCGCATGACCTGATCCCCGCCATCGCCGAGGGCGTGGTTGTTGGCGAAACCTCCGGCGCGGGCGAGCGCTTCGTGCAGCCGGTGCTGGCCGATGGCCGCAAGCTCGACGACCTGACCGGCGGCGAATGGCGCCTCTTCGTTCGCGACGACGCCGTACCGGGCCGGACCGAAGGCGTCGCCCGCATTTCCGCAAGGACCTTGCCGGACAATGGCGCGGTCACTGCATGGCTCGACGAACACGGCGTGGATGCCGTGCTGATCCGCCCCGATCACTACGTCTTCGGCACCGCCAGCCACAGCGCCGAAGACCTCCTCGCCGCCCGTGCGGCGCAGCTTTTCGGCCATCAGGAGCTTGCCGCATGACCCTCACGCTTGCCGCAGCACAGGCCATCGTCATCGGCACCCTTGCCGAAGCACGGTCTCGCAATGCCAAGCCATTGGCGGTGATCGTGCTCGACGCGGGCGCACACCCGGTCGCCTTCGCCCGCGAGGACGGGGCGAGCCTCTATCGCTTCGACATCGCCAAGGCCAAGGCCGAGGGCGCCGTGGGCATGGACGCCGATACCGCCGTCCTGGCCGAGCGGGCCAAGGGCAACCCGACCTTCTTTCAAAGCGTCACCGCTGTCGTCGGCGGCCGCATCGCGTTCTCACCGGGTGGGGTAGTGATCCGCGATGCAGCCGGCACCTTGATCGGCGCCGTGGGCGTCAGCGGTGACACCGGCGAGTGCGACGCCCAGTGCGTCCGCGCCGGTATCCGCGCCGCGGGACTTCTTCAGGAGCAAGAGGCATGAAACTGCGCAGCATCGAACTGGCACTGCCCGATCCGGCCACCGCCGCGGCGTTCATGACCGAAATCTGGGGCATGGCCCCCGCCGCCACGAAAGGCGAGACGCACTACCTGCGTGGTTCCGGCCCGTTCCCCTACCTCGTCGCGTTCGAGCAGTCGGAAGACGAATTCGTCCGCTCGACCACGTTCGTCTGCACGGCGAAGGAACTGGAAGCGCTGAAAGGACGCGTCACTGCTTCGGGCTGGATCGCGAGCCCGACCCAAAGCCACGATCTTGGCGGCGGGTATGGCCTGCTGGTCGAACTGCCCGAAGGCACGATCCTGCGCTTTCTGGTGGACGCTATCGAAGTCGAACCCATCACCGGGCGCGACCTGCCAGTGAAGCTCACCCACGTCGTCTTCAACGCCGCCGATGCCGAAGCCTGCGGCCACGCGGTCGAGGACATCCTCGGCTTCCGCGTGTCCGACCGTACCAAGGGCATGGTCTTCGTGCGCTGCAACGACAGCCACCACTCCACCGCCTTCGCCCGCGCGGGCTTTGCCTCGCTCAATCATGTCGCCTTCGAGATGGAGGACATGGACGCGGTGATGCGGGGCATCGGCCGCCTGCGCGATCACGCCATGGTTCCCGCATGGGGCCCCGGCCGCCATGGCCCCGGCGCCAATGTCTACGCCTATTTCATCGCCCCGTTCGGCCCGGTGATCGAGTTCTCGACCGCCGTCGAAAAGGTGCCGCATGACTACAAGGCCGGTGCCCCGGAAGACTGGACCTGGCCGCCGAACCGCATCGACCAGTGGGGCATCTCGGACAAGGATGTGGGCGGCTTGCGCCGTGCCGAGGAACGCTTCCGCTTCCGCCGCGACTGGGAAGCCGCGCCGCTCTGACCATTTGACCGCCGCCGCAGGACACGCGGGGCAGGGGAGACTACGCATGAACCGCTATATCAGCTTCGAACGTCCCGATGGCAGCAAGAGCTTCGGCCGTCTCGAAGGGGACAAGGTAATCGATCTGGGCAAGGCCGGTGGCGACGCCTGGCTGAAGGACGTGCTGGCCGATGACTTTGCCGCGCTGCCCGCCACCGGGGAGTTCGCCCGCGACGGGGTGAAGCTGCTGCCGGTGGTTCCGAACCCGGAAAAGATCCTCTGCGTCGGCCTCAACTACGCCACCCACGTCGCCGAGACCGGCCGCGAGCAGAAGGAACACCCGGCGATCTTCACCCGCTGGGCCGACAGCCTGATCGCCGAGGGCGATGCCATGGTACGCCCGCCCGAAAGCGAGCGCTTCGACTACGAGGGCGAACTCGCCGTCATCATCGGCAAGGGCGGCCGCCGCATCGCGCCGGAGAACGCCTGGGACCACGTCGCCGGTTTCGCGCCGTTCAACGATGGTTCGATCCGCGACTGGCAGCGCCACAACATCCAGTTCACCCCCGGCAAGACCTGGCCCAGCACCGGTGGCTTCGGCCCGTCGATGGTCGTCGCTTCGGAGGTCGCAGACCTTGCTTCGCAGCGCGTGCAGACCCGCGTCAACGGTGAACTCGTACAGGACCAGCCGGTGTCCGACATGATCTGGGATATCCCCACGGTCATCGCCTATTGCTCCACTTTCACCGATCTGAAGCCCGGCGACGTGATCGCCAGCGGCACCCCCGGCGGTGTCGGCGACAAACGCAAGCCGCCGCTCTATCTCAAGGCCGGAGATACGGTGGAAGTCTCCGTGGGCGTGATCGGCACCCTTTCCAACCCCGTCATCGACGAGACCTGACGGGTTGCAATAGCCAGCCATAAAAATCGGTAATAACAATCCGTTTGGGGAGAGACCAACATGAACACTTTCAGCAAGTTCGCCCTGCTTTCAGGAATCGCCCTAGGCGCTTTCAGCACGCCGGCCATGGCGCAGGAGGCCCCGCAGGCCCCCGAAACTCCGGCCATCTCGGGCACCGACATCATCGTCACCGCCTCGCGCCGGGCCGAGCGCCTTCAGGACGTGCCGATCGCCGTGTCCGCCATCACCGGCGAGCAGCTTACCGAGAGCGGCTTCCAGAAGCTGACCGATATCCAGTACCAGTTCTCGGGCGTGCAGTTCGGGTCCTCGCCCAACGATTCCGGCTTCCGTCTGCGCGGCGTCGGCTCGGCGGGCGGTTTCTCCAGCTCGTCGGAACAGAACGTCGGCACGGTGGTCGACAACGTCGTCATTCCCTTCGGCAACCCGATCAACAGCCTTGGCGACCTGGAGCGCGTCGAAGTGCTGAAGGGGCCGCAGGGCACCCAGTTCGGCAAGAACGCCTCGTCCGGCGTCATCAACATTACGACCAAGAAGCCCGATCCCTCGCACTTCTTCGGCAAGACGTTCGTCAGCTATGCCCAGCTGAACGAAGTCAACGCCAATGCCAGCGTCAACGTGCCGGTCTCGCAGAACTCGGCGCTTGCCGTGTTCGGCTTCTACCGCCGCAACGACGGCTTCCTCAAGAACGTCTATCGGGACGAGACCTGGGGCGGCGAGGAAAGCTACGGCGGCCGCGCCAAGTTCCTCTACGAGCCCACGGAAGATCTCTCGATCTACATCATCGGCGACTATTCGAAGATAAGCCGCAAGGGTCCCGGCCAGCTCTGGACGCTCAACCGCCTGCCCAGCTTCGCCAATCCGTTGATGGCTACGCGCTTCGGCAATCTCGCATTGCTGGGCGTGACGGCGGGCTTCGACAACACCAAGTCGGTCGAGGACTACGGCGGTTACTCGTCGGAGCAGAACTACGGCGCATCGATGGAGATCAACTACGCGCTGGGCGACTACAACCTGACCTCGATCACCGCCTACCGCCGTCTCGACGAAGGCCCGCAGGTCTTCGCCATCGACGGCTCCAGCGTCCCGGTCTTCACCGCGCAGCAGACCGGCACCGACCAGTCGTTCCTCTCGCAGGAACTGCGCGTCAGTTCGCCCAGCGGCAGCCAGCTCGAATTCACCTCGGGTGTCTATGCCTCGCGGCGCAAGGTCGGTGACGACAACGACTTCAACCGCGCCCAGCTTCGCCCCGCCAATCCGTTCCAGAGCTTCATCGTCAACATCTCCGGCGGGCAGGGCAATACCCAGACGCGCTCGGACTCGCTGGCCGCCTTCTTCGACGGCAAGTTCCACGTCACCGACCAGTTTAGCCTGATCGGGGGCCTGCGCTATCAGTATGACTGGGTGAAGGCTTCGTACTTCTCGATTGCTGACCCCAACTTCCCCTCTGCTGCACCGGCGGCGGACGGCTCGGGCTTCGTCACGCCCTATACGCCGACGCCGCTCCAGACCGGCAGCACGAAGAAGGGCTCATGGTCGGGCCGCGGCGGCGCCGAGTTCAAGATCACGCCCGACGTCATGCTGTTCGGCACTATCGCGCGCGGCTACCTCGGCCCGACGGTGACGTTCACCGGCCTCACCGGCACACGCACCAACGTGAAGCCGCAGACCGTGCGCGACATCACCGTGGGTATCAAGTCGCAGCTCTTCGACAAGACCGTGACCTTCAACGCCAACCTGTTCTACGACAAGTACAAGAACCTCCAGACATCGGTATTCAACGGCGTGGAATTCGTCACCGAGAACGCTGGCGGCTTCACCGCCAAAGGCTTTGAGATTGATGCGTCCTTGCGCGTCACGCCGGTGCTCTCGTTCAGCGGCGGCTTCACTTATTCGGACACCAAGTTTACCGACTATGTGACCGCCTGCCCCGAGGACGTGAAGGCCGGATACTCCTGCTATCTGGCGGCGGACGGCGTCACCAGCCTCGTCCAGGCAAAGGGCGAACCGCTCTCCGGCGCGCCCAAGTACAGCGCCACGCTGGGCGCCGACGTGAAGTTGCCGATCAACGACAACCTCCAGTTCGATACTTCGGCCAATATCTACTACCGCAGCCGCGTGCAGTATGCGGTGGCCAATGCCTATGCCTATCAGGACGGCTACGGCACGATCGGGCTTTCTGCCGGGATCGGCCATCCGGACGGCAACTGGCGGATCGGCGCCTTCGTGCGCAACCTGCTCGACCAGCGCTTCCATGCCTCGGTCATCCACCTGCCGTTCGCGGACTCGGGCGCTTACGTGAACTGGCTGACGCGTGAAGGCCGCCGCACCATCGGTATCCAGGCCGAAACGAAGTTCTGAGCCTATCCGGCCGGGGCCGAAACGAGGTCCCGGCCGGATTTCCGAACGGCCCGTCAGAGGCCGCCCAAAGCAAGGGGTGAAGATGCAGGTGAAACGCGTAATGACGGCGCTGGCGCTTTCGGTGGCAGCGATGTCCTCCGGCTCTGCACTGGCGGCCACAAGCTGTCCGGCGCTGCGCTGGACGACGCTGGGGACCGCAGGCGGCCCGGTGCCCACCGCCGAGCGTTCGGAACCGGCCAACCTCCTTGCCATCGGCGAGCGGCGGATACTCGTCGATACCGGCGACGGCACGGTGAACCAGTTGGCGCGGATCGGTCTCGATCTCGGCGCGGTCGACACGGTATTCATCAGCCACAATCATCTCGATCACACCGGGGGCCTCGCTGCCGTGATCGGCTTGCGCTGGATGAACCAGTTTCCCGGAGTGCTGACCGTCTATGGTCCGGTCGGCACGCGCGTGGTCGTCGAAGGCATCGTCGCCTCGCTGGCGACGCCGGGCAGCATCGGCTTCGGTCTTGGCACGCCGCCGCCGGGCCCGGCGGATTCGGTGCGGGTGATCGAACTTGCGGATGGGCAGTCGCTCGATCTTGGGCAAGGCGCGAGCGTGAAGGCCGTCGCCAACAGCCATTTCGATCATGACGGCAAGCCCGATCCGAGCAACGTCTCGCTGAGTTATCGCTTTGCCCTCGGCAGCCGCAGCGTGACCTATACCGGCGACACCGGGCCGAGCGCCGCCGTCGCCACGCTCGCCAAAGGCAGCGACTTGTTCGTGACCGAGATCATCGCGCTCGACGCCTTGCTGGGCGAAATCCACATGCGCCGCAAGGACGCCTCGCCCGAGATGCTGGCCGGGATGGAGCGCCATCTTTTGACCCATCACCTGAAACCCGAAGCGATCGGCGAGATTGCGGCGCAGGCCGGTGTGGGCCGGGTGGTGCTGACTCACTTCGCCGTTCCGCCGGGGCCTTTGCCGCAATACGAACCCGCCATCCGCGCGGGGATCGCCGCGCGCTATGCGGGGCCCGTCGATCTGGCGCGCGATCTCCAGAGCTTCGACCTCGGGTGCCGCCCATGAACATCGCCGCCCGACTGCGGCGTGAGCAGATCACCAGCGGCGCGATCAACCTCGTCCTGAGCGCTGCGTTCTTCTTCGGCGTCTTCGGTTTCGCCAATCGCCGGCTTCACTTTGCCGCGCCTGATAGCTTCGCGCTGGATTTCCTGCCGCAGGCCGCCGCCATCGCTTTGATGTCGTCGCTGGTGCCGCTCCTCGTGGTCTCTGCGAGCCTTCGCAAGGAAGGCGCACAAACCGGCGGCGGCGCCTTCATCGCCCGGACCGTTCTGGCCGTCGTGCTGGCCGGGCTGGCGAGTGCGGCAGCATTGGCGGCGATCTGTCTGTTCGGGCCGTGGCGCGAGATCGGCTGGACTTTCGCGCTGGTCGTGAAGCTGGTCTATGGAATCGGGCTGGGCGTGGCGGGAACGACTTTCGCGCTTACCCGCCTGTTCGCGTATCGAGGGAGGGAAACGGCATGACCGCTGGTGAAACCGCAGGCGTCATCGCCGCGATGGGCACGCGGCTGGGCCCCGATGTCGTCGGCGCCTGCCGCAGCCTGTTCGACGCCGAGCAGCAGGTGCTGGCCGCCGAAGTTCCGCCGGTCGCGATAGACTGCGCTTACGGCCCCGACCCCCGCAACTGCCTCGATCTCTACGGTGAGGGGGGGGGGCGCCCGGTCGTGCTCTTCGTCCACGGCGGCGGTTTTCTCGTCGGCGACAAGGGCGGGCATAGCGAGAATGGGGGGAGCGGCTGGGCCAATGCCCATGTCGGGCGCTGGGCGGCTGCGAATGGGCTGATCGGCGCGGTGATGAACTACCGCCTCGCGCCCGCGCACATGTGGCCGTCCGGTGCGGAGGACGTGGGCCTCGCGGTCGACTGGCTGCGCGCGAATGTGGCGGAGCATGGCGGCGATCCGGAGCGGATATTCCTGCTCGGCACTTCGGCGGGCGCTGTCCATATCTCGGCTTTTCTGAAAGCGCGCGAGGATCACGGTAAGCTGGTGCGCGGGGCGGCGCTGCTCTCGGGCCTCTACGGTTTCACGCCGCTGGATGAGCGGGACATGCTCTACTACGGCCCGCAGGATTGCTACGACTTGCGCATGCCGATGGGAGGGGTGATGGCGACGGGCCTGCCGCTCCTGCTTGCATGTGCCGAGTTCGATCCGCCGCGCTTCCAGGCGGAATGGGCCAGTCTGCTGCAAGCCCGCCTCGGCCGCCACGGCCACCTGTCGCGCGCGCACTATGCCTCCGGGCACAATCACTATTCCATGGCCATGCATCTCGGCACCGCGGACCGCCGCCTGTCGGGTGAACTGCTTTCCTTCTTCGCCGATAATTCCTGAGGGGCACGTCCGATGACCAAGATTGCAAATCTCGACCGCCGAAGCCTGCTAGCGGCAGGGGCACTAGCCGCCGCCGCGCCGGTCATGGCGCGCGCTGCGACGAAACGCCCGAACCCGGCGTTCCCCAAGGGCTTCCTGTGGGGCGCCGCCACTGCGCCGCATCAGATCGAGGGCAACAACACCGCCTCCGACCTCTGGTTCGTGGAAAACCAGAAGCCGACCATCTTCGCCGAGCCTTCGGGGGACGCCGTGGGCAGCCTCGAACTCTGGGCGAGCGATCTCGACATCGTGAAGGGACTGGGCCTCACGTCCTATCGCTTCGGCGTTGAGTGGGCGCGGATCGAGCCGGAGAAGGGCCTGTTCTCTCAGGCCATGCTCGATCATTACAAGCGGATCGTCGAGGGCTGCCACGCGCGTGGACTTGCGCCGCTGGTGACGTTCAACCACTTCACCGCGCCGCTCTGGTTCAGCGCGCAGGGCGGCTGGAGCAACCCGGAATCGGCACAGCTCTTCGCCCGCTACTGCGACAAGGTGGCCCGCGCGATCGGTGCGGACATCGCCATGGCCATGACGCTCAACGAGCCGAATATCCTGCTCATCCTCAAGAACATCCTGCCGCCGCCGGTCTGGGACATGCAGCGCCAGACCCTTGCCGCCGCGACCAAGCGGCTCGGCGTCGAGCGCTTCCTATGTGCCAATGTCGCCGGGCGCGAGGACGTGGATGCCATCGTCGAGGGGCAGAAGGCCGGGCACAAGGCCGCCCGTGCCGCGATCAAGGCGGTGCGTTCAGACCTGCCGGTGGGCTTCACGCTCTCGGTGCTGGACGATCAGGCTTCAGGCAGGAACTCCATGCGCGACAAGGTGCGCGCCGAACTCTATGGCGGCTGGCTGGAGATCGCCAAGGGCGACGACTTCATCGGCGTGCAGAACTACGAACGCGCGGTCTGGAACGACAAGGGCCGTCTGCCTGCGCCCGACGGGGCCGACCACAACTGGTCCGGCACCGAAGTCTGGGCGCCGTCGCTGGCAGGCGCGGTGCGCTATGTCCACGCGGCGACAAAGGTGCCGGTGCTGGTCTCCGAACACGGCGTCGGCACCGATGACGACAGCTTGCGCGCACGCTTCATCCCGGCGGCGCTGGAAGGGTTGAAGCAGGCGATCGGCGACGGTGTGCCGGTGCTCGGCTACATGCACTGGTCGCTTCTCGACAACTACGAATGGATCTTCGGCTACAAGCCGCGCTTCGGTCTGTGCAGCGTGGACCGCATGACTTTTGCGCGGACGCCCAAGCGGAGCGCTTCGGTGCTGGGCGGGATTGCGCGGCGCAATTCGCTTTAACTCGCAGACAACCGAATTGTCGCTTTCTGGGCGGCGAAGGTTGTCGAACTTCGGAATAATCTGCAGATCGCCGCCAGTTTCGCAGCCTTTCCGGGCTATGTAACTCGTGTTTGCCCTAGTCTTTCTTTGTTCGGCAGGCGGTATTACTGGAGAAAATCGTATGCAACATCGCAATTTTCGTGCGGTCCTCCTGTTGGCTACCGCGCTTTGTGCGTCCCCTGCGATGGCTCAGGATGCCGCCTCGTCGCCGTCGATAGCCGACAATTCTGCCGTTCCGCTGGAAGAGCAATTCCGCGATCCGCCCCATTCCGCCCGGCCGCGCGTCTGGTGGCATTGGATGAACGGCAATATCTCGAAGGACGGCATTGCCAAGGACATGGCGTGGATGAAGCGCGTCGGCGTCGGCGGCCTCCAGAACTTCGACGCCAATCTCCAGACTACGCAAGTGGTCGATCACCGCCTTGTCTACATGACGCCCGAGTGGAAGGACGCCTTCCGTTTCGCCGCGCACGAAGCGGATCGGCAGGGGCTCGAACTTGCCATCGCCGCTTCGCCGGGCTGGTCGGAAACCGGCGGGCCCTGGGTGCAGCCGCAGGACGGCCTGAAGAAGCTGGTCTGGTCCGGCACGCCGGTGCCCGCAGGCCAGCGCTTCTCCGGCAGACTGGCCGCGCCGCCGGTGCAGACCGGCCCTTACCAGACCCTCGCGCCTGCACTGTCCATCGAGGAGATGATCTCCGGCCATCCCGCGCCTCCCGGGCCGTCGTACTATGGCGAAGTAGGCGTCTTTGCCTTCCCCGAAGCCATAGCGTCTGTCGCCGCGCTGCCGCGCGCGGTCGACGGGCTTGGCAATGCGCTGCCTGCGGCGACGCTGTTCGACGGCGATCTCGCCAAAGGCGTTACGCTGGCTCGCAAGCAGGGCGATGCCCCCAGTCTGCGGCTCGACTATGCCAAGCCCGCCAGGGTCGGCTCGGCCACGGTCTTCGTACCCGACGTGGTGATCCCCTTTGCCGGAGCCGCTTTCACCGGTGCGCTGGAGTCGAGCGTGGACGGCACAACATGGACGCCGATCACCACGCTGACGCTCGGCACAGTGCCCACCACCGTCAGCTTCCCCGCCGTCACCGCTGCGCATTTCCGGCTGGCGCTCAATCCTCGCAAGCCCGACGGCGGTCTCGGCTCGCCCGCGCCGGGCATTGCAATGGACGGCTTGTTCGACGGCGTCGGCGCGATGTTGGCGAAGAAGCCGCTCATCGTCGGCACCTTCTCGCTCGATACCGGGGCGAAAGTGGACCGATTCGAGACCAAGGCCGGTTTCATGATGAGCCGCGATTACTACGCGCTGGAAGAACCCAAGGATGGCGCCGAGGGCGTCGCGCCGGCCAGTGTCGTCGATCTAACCGAAAAGCTGAAAGCAGACGGCACGCTCGATTGGCAGGCCCCGGCACTGCCCAAGGGGCAGCGCTGGCGGGTGCTGCGCATGGGCTATTCGCTGCTCGGCACCACCAATCACCCCGCACCGCCCGAGGCGACCGGCCTTGAGGTGGACAAGTTCGACGGCGATGCCGTGCGGCGTTATCTCGACCACTACCTGGGCCTATACAAGGACGCCGCCGGGCCGGACATGGTGGGCCAGCGCGGCGTGCGCGCGCTGCTGACCGACTCGATTGAGGTGGGCGAGGCAAACTGGACGCCGAAGATGCTGGAGCAGTTCCAGCGCCTGCGCGGCTATGATGCGCGGCCATGGCTGCCGACCCTGGCCGGTGTGCTGGTCGGCACCCGCGCCGAGGCGGACAAGTTCCTCTACGACTACCGCCGCACTTTGGCCGACCTGCTGGCCAGCGAGCACTACGGCACCGTCGCCGAGGTCGCGCATGAAAACGGTCTCAAGGTCTATGGCGAGGCGCTGGAAGACAAGCGCCCGATGCTGGGCGACGACATGACCATGCGCAGCCATACGGACATTCCGATGGCCGCGATGTGGACTTTCCGCGAGGAAGGCCCGCGCCAGACCCTGATCGCCGACATGAAGGGCGCGGCCTCGGTTGCGCACCTCTACGGGCAGAACCTCGTGGCGGCGGAATCAATGACCGCTTCGATGTCGCCCTGGGCTTTCGCGCCCAAGGACCTGAAGCGCTTCATCGATATGGAGTTCGTGAACGGCGTCAACCGCCCGGTAGTGCATACCTCGGTCCATGTGCCGGTTGACGACAAGAAGCCGGGCCTCTCGCTGTTCATCTTCGGCCAGTATTTCAATAGGATGGAAAGCTGGGGCGAGATGGCGAAACCCTGGGTGGATTATATCTCCCGGTCCTCACTGCTGCTTCAGGCAGGGCGGAACGTGGCCGATGTGGCTTACTTCTACGGCGAGGAAGCGCCGCTGACCGGGCTCTACGGCGACAAGCCAGTGGCCGACGCGCCGGTTTCCCATGCCTATGACTTCCTCAGCTACGATGCGCTGACCGGCTTGCTGTCGAACGACGGCAACGAAGTCGTTGCACCCAGCGGCGCGCGCTATCGGACGATCTACCTCGGCGGTTCCTCGCAGCGCATGACGTTGGGGGCGCTGAAGAAACTCGCCGCGCTGGTAGAGGGCGGCGCGACGGTGATCGGCGATGCGCCTGTCTCAACACCCGGCATGGCGGGGGGCATGATGGGGGCGCAGGACGCGGAGTGGTCGGCGCTGGTGACGAAGCTCTGGCCGGGCAGCGGGGATGCGACTGTCGGCAAGGGCCGCGTAATCGCCGGCAAGGACGTGGAAGGCGCGCTCAAGACCCTGTCGATGACACCGGACTTCGCCTTCACAGGCGCGGAAGCGGGTACGAAAATACCCTTCGTCCACCGCCGCGACGGGCAGGGTGAAATCTACTACCTCTCCAACCCGCAAGGCGCACAGACCATTGAGGCGCACTTCCGCGTGACCGGCAAGGCGCCCGAACTCTGGCACGCGGAAACCGGAACCAGCGAGCCGGTCAGCTATCGCATCGAGAACGGCGAGACGGTCGTGCCGCTGTCGCTGATCGAGGGCGATGCCGTCTTCGTGGTCTTCCGCAAGGCCGCCAAGTCGCAGAGCCTGACGCTGCCCGTGAAGCCGGTGCAGACGCTGGCCTCGCTCGATGACGGCTGGACGGTGCGCTTCCAGGCCGACCGTGGCGCTCCCGCCTCGATCGAGATGGCGAAGCTGGCCCCGCTCGAACAGAATGCCGAAGCGGGCGTGAAGTACTTCTCCGGCGAGGCGACTTATTCACGTCGCTTCACCCTGCCCAAGGACGCCAAGGCCGGACAACCGGTCTGGCTCGATCTCGGGCAGGTGGGCGATCTGGCGGAAGTCACGGTGAACGGCAAGCCGGTCGGCGCGGTCTGGCATGCACCTTACCGGATCGACGTGGGCAAGGCGGTGAAAGGCGGCACGAACACCATCGAAGTGAAGGTGGCCAACCTTTGGGTCAATCGTCTGGTCGGGGACGCTCAGCCGGGTGCGAAGCCCATTACCTGGACGGCTATGCCGACGTATCGCGCCGATGCTCCGCTTCGGCCTTCGGGGCTGATCGGACCGGTTACTTTAGGGAAATAAGATGTCTCAAGCCCCCGGATTGCGTGCGGTGACGATCCATGCTGCGCCATCGATCATCACCGAGGTCTCTCCGGGGCGCTGCGCGAAAGCCTCGCGCACGGATGAAGCGGCGCGCGCGCGCAGGTCCTGTGGTTGGTCGGCCAGTGCGCGGGACAGCGGGCCGACCGCAAAGGCCATGGCCACGGCATCGTCGAGTGCGGCATCGCGGTTCTCGCCGCGGCCGAAGGGAATGTCATGATCGAAAGGGAGGATCGCCACATCGGCAAAGCCAGCCTGGCCGAGGATGTTTTCTATACGGTCACGATTACCGAAGGAGAACGGCCCGGGGGCTTCGGGATCGGGTGGCGGAGGGGTTGGAATCAGGTCCTCGATCGCGCCCATCGGCAGGCGCACCCAGTCGTTCTCCGCCGCCCGGCGCCAGCAGACGAAGGCGAGGCGCCCTCCCGGTTTCAGCGCGCGGCGCATATGCGCGAAGGCGCGGGCGGGGTCGTCGAAGAACATCACGCCGAAGCGGGAGAACAGCAGGTCGAAGGCGGCCTGCGGCAGCGGCGCTTCGCCCGCGTCGGCCCGCTCGAAGGAGACGGAGATATCGGCGGAAACGATCCGGCGCGCCTGGTCCAGCAAGGCCTGCGAGATGTCGACACCGAGCACCTGTCCGTCCGGGCCGACCTTGCGGGCCAGCACGAAGCTGGTCGCGCCCGCACCGCAGCCGATGTCGAGCACATGCTCGCCCGCTGTCGGAGCGGCGGCGGCTAGCGCTTCGGTGCCGAAGACTTCCAGCATCGCATCGAGCCGCATCTGGTTCGAGACCCAGTTGTCTCCGGTGGAACCGTCCCAGTCGGAAACCTTGTGAATTCGGGATTCCACCGTTTTTGCCTGCCTCATGTCGAACCTTATTTGCGAGTCATTCGCAAATCTTAGGGACTTGATGCGGCGAAGCAAATCCCTTGCGGAAGACGCGGCGGAGAGCGACCCATTCAGCCGGTGGCGGCGGAGGCTGCCGTCTCCTTGTTCTCGCCAGCCAGCACGATCCGGTTGCGGCCATCATCCTTGGCCCGCAGCAAGGCCGTGTCCGCCGTGGCGATCAGGGTATGCGCAGGGCCGTGGTCCGGATACGTCGCGACGCCGATCGAGACCGAGATCGGGCCGAGAGGCACGCCGTCGTGGACCAGCGTCATGGCCAGTATGCGGTCCTGGATCAGGTGGGCGCGGTCGAGCGCCCGGTCGCGGTCGCAGCCGGGCAGGAGCAGCAGGAATTCCTCGCCCCCGTAGCGGAAGGCGATGCCGTCCTCGCGCACCGCATTATCGAGAGCACCGGCGACCGAACGGATCGTCATGTCCCCGGCGTCATGGCCGTGGCGGTCGTTGAGCTGCTTGAAATGGTCGATATCCACCATGAGGCAGCTCAGCGGCGTCTTCGAGGCATCGGCCTGGGCGACGTTGCGCCGCAGGGTGTCGGCCAGTTCGTGCCGGTTGCGCAGGCCCGTCAGCGCATCGAACAGCGCCTTTTCATGGAGCGCATCGCGCAGTTTGAGATTGGCGAGCGCCAGTCCCACCGTTTCCGACATCAGCTCGATATATACCTGAGTGTTCCCGTTCGGCCCCCGCCGATCCGCCGTGTTTCGGCCCACCATGTTTTCCAGCACCAGCAGGCCGATGGTCTCGCCCTGCGCGGTAAGCGGCACGCAGACGGTAGCCTCGGCGGTTTCGGGCGGGACATGCTTGCAAGGCACGTCCACGAGGTCGCCGCCGGGCATGTGCGATTGCCCGCGCCGCAGCGCCCAGCAATCGTCGGGGGTGAAGGCCGCATCGCTGCCATGAGGCGACAGCCATTCGGACGCGCAGGCCATCATCCCCAGCCGGGTGTCGAGCGTGTAGAGGCGCCCGGAAAGCTCCGGCGCGATCCTGGGGGCGAACAGGCGCACGACCTCGAACAGGTCCGCCACCGATTCGCAGCCCTGCAAGCGCTGGGTCATGCGCGACAGCAGGTCGCGGACGTGCCAGTCGGCATCGCGCTCTCGCTCCAGCCGCTGGCGCTCGATGCCGTTCTCCCGGAAGACGCGGATCGCGTGGGCCATGTCGCCGATCTCGTCGATCTGGGAAAGCTGTGGCGGCTCCACCGCATAGTCCTGATCGGCCAGCCGGTTCACCACGTCGCTCAGCTTGACCACCGGCTTCAGGATCCGGCGCTTGAGCACGAAGCCCAGCACGAACAGGAACAGCACGGCAGTGATCGCCACCATGACTTCCGAGACTGTGCGCAGCCGCTGCGAGGCGCGGCTTGCTTCCTCGATCGCGCGGTCGGAGCGGTTGTCGAGCATGTAGCGGAAACGGCCGAGCAGGAAATGCACGCGTTCCAGTTCGCGCTCGTACTCCGCGCCGAAAACGATCTTGTGGGCAGTGATCTCATCCCCCGACTTGATCGCGGCAATGGCGGCCTTCTGTTCGTCCTGGAGGGTCGCTGCCCAGCGCAGCCCTTCTTCGAGCGAGCGCAGTTCCTCCTCTTTGGCGCCGTTGTCCTTGAGCTTGGCGAGGCGCTGTTCGACCGGACCGATAGCGGCAAGTGTGCGGTTATAGGCGATCTCATGGCTGAGGTCGCCGGTTACGGCCGCGAGCCGGGCCTGATCGGTAAGCTGGGCTTCGTCTGCTTCGATCTCGAAGGCGAGCTGGTCGAACAGGTCGCGCTGGCGGACCGCCTCGCGCTCCACCCGGTCGGCATTGGAGGCCATGACCATGGTCACGCCGGCGGCGATGGTCAGGCAAACCGTTGCCCCGTAAGCCCAGTTGGTGATCGTCGCGATGCGCATGCGGCTTCCTGCTCCCCTGCTTGGCGGACAGGTTCATCCCGTTTCATGCTCCTGCCTCAAAAAACTTGCCAGCCCGTAAAGTACCGTTGCCGGAAAACAGCCATTCTTGGCTAATCTGTCGGGAAAACCAACGGGATATCTTTCAATGACTTAGCGTTTGAGGGGAAAACTTTTGCGACCGTTTTGGTTGTGAAAGTCGCCCTCTTGCACAGGCGATAACATTGGGGAACAGCTATGACCATGCCTAACGCGGGCGCTGAGCCTCGCGACCTCATCATCCCGGTCAAGGGCATCTACTTCGACCAGATTGCAGCGGGCACGAAGTCGCACGAGTTTCGGTCGCAGGATGAACGCTGGACCAAGCGCCTCGAAGGCCGGACCTATCGCCACGTCGTGATGACGCGGGACTATCCGAAGGGCGGCGGCGTGGAGGGCGTGACACGCCTGACGCGGGTGTGGCGCGGCTACGATCTGCGCACCATCCAGCATGAACACTTCGGGGACGATCCGGTCGCCGTGTTTGCGATCGATGTTTCGGAGGCGGCGGTATGAGCCGGAAGAGTTGGCGGACGCCGGTTGCCAAGCCGGGCGAGATCAAGATCGTCTACGGGAAGGTCGATAGGCACAGCAATCCACACCTGTGCGTAGCGTGGGGCCCGGGTACGGATATGAAGTGCACCGGTCGCCTCATCATGAACGCGATCACGGAAAAACCTCTGCGGCACAAATTCCCCGGCGGTGGCACGGAATACACCACCTCGCTCGCCGATGAGCTTGAGGCTCGCGGCTTCGACATCACCACGCTGCTTTCTGCCGCCCCCCCCCCCGCGCCGTGGCGCGACAGCATGGAAGGGGCGCTGGACGACGCGATCGCCTTGGGCCTCGCCTCGTGGGACGCCAGCCGCCGGGAGTGGTTCCTTGCCGTGCCGGTGGGACTGGCGCGTAAGGCGGCCTGATTTGGAATGAGATTCCAGAGGGCCTTGACTCGAAAAGGCCCGAGGCATGTGGGTGCCTCGGGCTTTCAAGTTGGGGTTGCCTTGCACTTCCGCGCAAAAAGGGTGGCCTTGAATGGTAACAGAGTTACTGGCTCAGGGCCGATGACGAAATGCCGCAAGTCTGGAAAGGTTCCTGAAACTTATTCCTTTTTTAGACGTTGGGATGAACGCGGTAAAGTGTCGATACATGAGCGCCGGTAACGTGAAGTCCCCATGTATCGTTGGCAGGCTTAGCCATCCTTGCAGACGGATCCCTTCCGTCCCGTACCCGACGAGTAATGGCCCCGCTCGGTTGCTGCGTGATCTTGGTGGGGGTAGTGGTCTTCTGAATCGAAGAGGCCGCTCCCCGCAAAAGGAGCGGCCTCTAACTCGATGGAACCGGGGGTGGTACTCCGCCGAGGTATGGGGTTAACATCTTGCAAGGGCGGTTGTTTCCGGCTTTCGCCATGATATCTTTCACTTGGCTGCGGCTGCGGCTGCGGCTGCGGCTGCGGCTGCGCGGAAGGACGTGCCCATGCTTGAGGATCGCGAAAGCGATCGGACCAAGTGGAAATGAAGGCCGCTTGGTAGCCGGTGTCGAGCCCGGTCCGCAGCTACTACAAAAAAATGGGCCACGCAGAGAGGCATTCGGCCACGAGGCCTAGTTGCAGCATGAAGTGTCCGACCGACACAGACTGATGCCGAGGTGGCGATCAATCACGCTGATTCAGGCGCGCCTCGGCTTAGAGACGTGGGTCGCTATCGCCCAAGGTGGATTTGTAGCGCTCCACTATCACTATAGTTCCCTGCATCTCGGAATAGTCGAACCTGACTACCTTCTGCTGGCAGGGCTTCCGGCACTGGACCGCGCCTCGGCGTCAAGCTGCCGGATCGCATCCACCTTCGCCGAGCACTTGTTGAACGCCTTGATGTAGATGCCCCGGCTCTCGATGATCGAGGCGACCGTCTCCTGCGGTACGTCTTGGACGGTGCAGCGCTCCATCAGCCC